>MDSW01046550.1_pt1 | contig 18128 bp, 24 predicted proteins | sample 811171 | NCBI WGS metagenome assembly MDSW01 (sample SAMN05326641, study PRJNA326480) | marine metagenome | isolation source: seawater | place: Atlantic Ocean: North West | collected 2012
AGAAGTCGTAGTTGTTGTAGCAAAACTACCTGTAGATATAGCATCGTCGTATTGAAAATACATATCGTCAAAGCTAGACCAATCGTGTATGTCAATAACAAACTTTGTTATAAATTTATCTGTGTTTTCAGCTACTGCATTGTAATCAGTAAAAGATTTATAAAATGTGTCATACATATCTGCACCATTATTTCCATAAGCCTGTGCAGACTTGTTTTCTGTTTCGGTTGTATCATCCGAATAATAAAAAGTGACTGAATATGCTGCGTTTACTGCACCTACTTCAAAACCTACTTCATACACATCTATATCGCTAGAAAATTCAAAAGTATATTCGTGTGTACAACCACTATGAACTTGATGACATAAGCTTAAAAATTGTCCCTGCGTTCCGTAATTACTATTTTCTGTATAAACAGTATTATGTGAATTACTATTTTCTCTTGTAATTGTAAAGTAGCCATCCCAATCTTGATCGCTAAAACCCTCGTTGACGGTGACTTCTTGTGCTACTGCTAAGGGGAAAGGATATATTAGTAAAGCAACAATTAATAAACGAACTAAGGTATTGAACTTACGAAGCACTCTCTCATCACTTCCTACCTCTTCCCACCATCATATATAGTTGCGTGTCCTTCTTTTACAAGAAGATCATTTATATTTACTTTGTCTTTATAAATTACACCTAAAACACGACCATATTTACCAACGCCAAAAGATTGCATTTCTAGATCTGATTTTTCGTCTGTTAGAAGTTCGATAAGTCTAGCTTTAGCCGCAAGTCCCAGGGCTTTTTCTTCGAGATCTCTAGTTCTAGACTCAGGTGCGTTAATTCCCTGGAGCCTAACACGAGATTTATGCCACACATCAAAACCCAAATCAATTCTAACATCAACGGTATCTCCATCTACTACCTTTAATACTTCTATTTTATAATAATACATAAATGATCTCCTATATAGTAAAGGGGGAAATAATCCCCCTAAACCATAAAATTTTGTTTAATTAGCCTTTAGGCATATTAGACATAAATTTGAAAGGTGCTTCTTCTAAAACATTTTGCAATGCTGAGAAAAACGCAGCACCACCTGCTACTACTGCACCTTCAACGACTGACATATCTAGCCAGCCTGATTGAGCAGCTAGTATTACTCCAAGACCTGCTTGTAGTCCAGTTCTTACTGCTCTAATTAATGACACTTTAAAAGCGTCTGTTAATTCCCAATTCATATTGGATCTCCTAACTTTCTTTTGCAAAAGAAATGTCCCAAGTTTTTTTACCTAAGACACCATCTTGTTGTAGCCCAAACTCTTTTTGAAGTTCGAGTACCTTTTTCCTAGATCCATTCCCATACCAACCGTCAGGACTTAAACCAACAGCTTTCTGCCATTCTTTTAGTTCATCTGATTGAATCATAGGTACTTGTACCTTATAGTATATTCCTGGCCATTTAGGAAAATCTTTAGAAAAATCATAAACTTCTGTTTCTGGCTTTGGTTGATCAGTAGGACTTACAGAGTAAACTGGCTCATTTCCAGATACAGCAATGTACTCATTGTCACCTGTGTCGTCAAAATCTACATACTTGACCATAACTTTTTCACCAGACAAAATTGCATCTCTCACTTTTGGATATACAAATTTATATGCTGAAACGCTACTTCCCACCCAGCCGTCAGGTTTTATCAAATTACTCTCTTGATTTTGTCCTAAAATTAAACAACCACTGGTCGCCTCATCATTATTACCTGTGTGCCAAAGAATATATTCAAAATTAGGCACATTATTGACATAGATCATTCCACGATGCCAGTCAGGTCCATATTTTTTCAAGTAGCGTGAGTGAAAGCCACCTTCGCTACGAAGCGTTAATTCATACACACCAGCAGGTATTCTGGTTTCATGTTTTTGCTTAACAGCCCTATATTCGTCCTCAATGGTGTAGCAGAGGAATTTTCGTTTATTGTCTGTTATATCAAATAGTATTCCACTAGTGGAATCTTTTTGTGAACTTATCCTTAATACTTCTAAAAACATACAATTTCATAATAAATGATGTAAATGTTGTTTCAGGTATTTAACTATTGAAAGGGAAATATTCCTCGTTTCTAATAAAATATCCCTGGTCTTTACTACTAATTGTAAAGCTGACCTGTCCTGGTGGTGCTTCATCCCCAGTCATATCTTTAAACCACTTAGATCCATCGTCCATTGACGGTGCTTGTATAAACCATCTACCACGATTTGGATATTTTATGTAGTGATGAAAATGTCCCCATACAAGTAGATCAGCATCACCAATAGGTTCACGCCCCATACATTGACCAGCAAACCACTTAATACCTTTGTCAAAAGCAAACCTACCAGTTTTTACTGAAACTCCAGATCTAAATTGGTGGCCGTGAGCAAATCCAACTATCTTTCCTGATATTTCTATCGTTGCTGATAACTCCTCTTCTGGTATATAAAACTTAACATGACCAAATGCTTTAGGGTTTTGTTCTAATATTTCTTGTACTTGCTCAACGACTGCAACATCGTGATTGTCTGCAAAATTAGTAAATGTCTTACCACTATCACGATTTTCACCGTAATTACCAGCTATTGCACATACAACTACATTTTTAAATAAAGGCGACCACTCCGTAAGAGCTTTAACCATTATTCTGCGAGCTACCTTAACCTGATCACGAAGATTGAGCTCGACTCCATAGGTCATGTTGGGGTAGAATCCTGCACAATTTTCGATAATATCACCTAAAGATAATATATATAAGTTCTCGATCTTCTTACCGCTTGCTCTTAGAGTTTCAACATGAGTTATAAAATCAGGTATCATTCTTGTCAAACGATCAACAATAGCCTCTGTACCTTTGCCATCTGGTTTACCGATCTGCCAGTCACTCCAACAAAATACGATACTTTCGCCTTTATCAACTGCTCTTTTCTTTGGTTTTTTAACTTTCTTTACTTCTTTAAGTAAAGCGTCATAGTCAGGATCATCCTTTGAAACTGGTTGTAGTGATTGTATCCTCGCTTTGTAGTAAAAAAGCCTAGTCCCCCCATCAGTCGGACTGTCCCAAGATCTTACCTCAACTGGCTCTATGACCTCATATTTTTTTGGATCAAGCTCCAGTTGTTTTAAAATATCATCATAATGATTGATATTGCTTTCTTTTTGTGGCTCTGATCCTATTTCGCCTTTGTCACCTTTTATCCTATAACCAGGCTCAAATCCAGTTGGATGATCTCTTTTCTTTCTACCTTTAGGCTTTGGTGCATTAGATTTGTTCTTGTTGTATTCTTCAAGACTTGACATAATGTTCCATAGTGTTTCGGATAGCACATCGTATAGAGTCAACTGTTAAAGGACAATCTTTGTGTTCTTTAAGCCATTTAGCAGCAGTTGCTGCTGTGACATTACCAGACTTGACACCTTCACACGCTTCTACCCACGCAGCCCTGTTAGACTCATTTAAATCTCTCCAAGCTACTGATCCAGCTTTGCTTGGATTTGATTGTGAGTATTCTGTCAGAGAAGTCATTACTCTTCTTCTGATTTAACTTCTGCTGGTTCTACTGGTGTCGTAGTACCACTAGAGGCCTGCAATACTTCTTGTAAAGCTCTGTTTTGAACTTTTAATTCAGAGTTTTTCAACTCTAATTGTGCAATTTTTTCAGCAGTGTCATTTAACATAGCTCTGAAAGTTTTATTTTCAGCTACTAATTTATTCACGAGATCTGCTGTTTGTTCTGCACTAAGTTGTTGCGTTTCTTCAGCCATAAATTACTCCTTCTATATTCAGTAATATAATCAATAGTATATACTAATTAAGACAATTTTTCTGTGTTTTTAGGATTGTTTTATACAACCACATTTACAATGATCTGAATTGTAAATATGCGAAAATGACTCTTCTGTGATTGTTCTTGGGGATCTAGTAGTAATCCTGCTTTTTTTAAGCAGTTCCTCTTCAAGATTATAATTACTTACCATACTCAATTATAAACTTATAATTAGCGTTTACCGGTCTTTAGTCGTCACCAGCCCAGTTAGGATTACCTCTATATTCGTCATATATAGTTCTTTCATAGAGATCTTCCATAGATAAGTATATTTTTTTAGCAGTAATGTAGCCCTTTGTAATCAACCACTTATATGGCGCAGTAAATATCTTGTTTTCCCACTCTAAAAACTTATCAAACACCACACATACCTTCGCACTCATCATCAAATAAAGATCCCTGATAATCTTTTGGTTCTGCAAATGTAGCCTCTCTAAGAGGTATTTTAGATCTATATAAGTATTGCTCTGAACCATCGTCATACTTTTTAAAGTTAGTTAAGGCAGCAGACTCGGAATTAGGGTTTCTTAACCACTCGTCAAACTCAACAGCATAAGCAAACTCTTCTGGGTAATGTTCTTTTAATCGTTTCCACTCTACATCATTGTGGTATGGACAAATAATACAAGCAGATCTTGGTGGTTTCGGATAACCCTCTTTTTGTGTCCAGTCTATAATGTCTTGTCTTGTAATTTCCTCTTGTATATATGGATAGCAGTTAACCTGCCATTTTGTCATAGGCTCTTTTACTCTTTGTATTTCGTCAAAGGAAATACCCATAACCATTTCTACATATTTATTTCTTAAATTCTTAACACCTAAAATTTCTCTAACTTTTTCTTGTATTGGCCTGATCTTGTATTCAGCAGTACAAGTCCTTCTACCAAAACCCATTTTTCCGTCTGATTTTTTTATATAAACAGGAATTAGTGCGTATCTACCTTCCTTAGCTTTGTAGTCGTTAATTATATGTCCTGTATTCATAGAGTTTCTTACAACTTCAAACTCAACACGGCCTTTCATTATCTTTTTTAAATATTTAAGCCACTCGTAAACTTCTTTAGGCTCATTACCAGTATCAGCAAACATTGCAATATCAACTGGTTCTATTTCTTCTCTAAGTAATTTAAAAACTAAAGCAGAGCTTTGTACTCCAGCACCTAAAGATAAAACTCTTAGATCTCGATCTCTTTCTAGTGTTTTTTCGTCACCAACTTTTAATTCCTGCATATAAGCCATATCAGTTCCCCTCTATAAATATACACTCTCCTGGACACTCCTCCGCAGACTCAATAACCAAACTTTCTTTACCCTTAGGAACAACAGCTTGACCTTCAGCCCCCTGTGGATTACCGAGATCTTCTGCAAATATTTTGTCACCCTCTTTAACATAAGCTAGTCCATCATTTTGCATTACAAAAACTTCTGGACATATCTCTGCACATAAACCATCTCCTGTACATAAATCTTGATCAATCCAAACTTTCATTTTTGTTTCTTCTTGTTATTTCCCTATATCCGCCTGTAAACTTAGATCTTAATCGAAAAGACTCATTATCTATGGCTTTGTGTTCAGTGTCACTAAAAAGCTCCACCGCTAACTCAGTTTTTTCTCTTTTAAACGGTATGCAGTGTAAAAAAGGTGTTCCTCTTTTAATAATAGTGTCACCTTCAGCATGCCAGATACTAGGAAAATTTACTTGATGGAAACTGTCTGTTTCAACAATTCCAGGAATTACGGTAAAGTCGTTATTTTTATGTAATAAAGGTGGTATAAAAAGTGTTGACCAACCTGGTGGTGTCCAGAAAAACCAGGGACTAGTAAATTTTACAGCTCTTTTATAATCGCTATCTTCAAGAGGATAAGTAGAAAACTGCTCATTGTCGTGAAATTCTATATGACTGCTTGGTAAGTTTATTTGGTTTGTTTCAAAATGAAATGTATCACCGTGTCTTTGTACCAGCATGTCGTACCACATAGGTATAATGTATCCCTGCGTAAAGTAGTCAACAACTGCTGGACATTTTTTAATTGTATGACTGTTGTAATCTTTAAGCATTTCCCCCATTTTTGGAAATGGTTGTATATCTAGCCTAGCTAAATCAAGTGGTAAGTTTTGGAACCAATCAGGGATCATCTGTCCTGCTGGTACTGGTGGTGCGGTGTCTATTAAAGCTGGCGACATAGTTGCAAACTTTATTTCATTTTTTTTAATCCATTTCATTTATACCCCTTTTAAAAAACCAATGATCAGGCTCCGCATAATGCAAAAATAACATACCAACTTGGTTTGTTTCTGGATTAGGGAACTTTGATCTCCAATGCTCTTGATCTTCACCATAAAAAGCTAAGGCCTGATTGTCCCCTAAAGTATATTCTTTACCCTCTACATATAAAGGCCACGGTGTATTTTGATACAAACACAGATCTAAAGTATATGTACAAGCGTTATCGTCTTTATGTGGTAATAACTCTGCCTCTGTACCTTCGTAATGTGCAAACAATATGTAAGTCTTTTTTAAAGTATCAGAGTTAAATATTTTTTTAGCTTTTTGTTCTACGCTTGACAAATAAGTGCGCATTTCTGGATAATCATAATCAGATACAGAATATCGACCAAAATAACTATCATAACTAAATGTCTTATGTTTACTTTTAAGTAGATTTCTAACATAATTAAAACTACCAAAATCTAGTAGGCTATCAATAACCTTTACTTCTTGAACCATTTTTTCTTCGGTAATAATTTTTTTGGTCTACGAGCAAGTGCGTCAGTGTATAAAGTATTTGTTTCTCTTCTGTTTATTGCTGAACCTACAATCATATTCCATCTTTTACTAAATTTTTCGTTCCACTCTACAAATTCTATTTTTACTGGTTTAGAAAAAAGTATGTTAAACATTACAGTATCGTGGTTTAATTCAAGTGTATCTTGTGTTGTGTCTGTCCACTCAAAAGCCCAAGATAAACCCCTAGTCCAAGCGTGTATAGGCATAAAACCACCAATTAAAGATATTGGTAGATTTTTACCTGCGTTTCTATCACTAGGCACTACATCAAGCCAAACTTCTGGATCATCTGTAAAAAACATAAAAGGCATAGTTATTTGCATAACAGGTTGATTAGGATTAGCCCAGGCCTCTTTTTCCTCCATAATTACATCATTAAAAGGTCCGTGATGTTTTACAGCGCCGTGATAATTAGCAGAAAAATTAAAACCACCAAAACGATCAACTTCGTCAGCAAATTGATTTTTACCTAAATTTACTTTTACATGACTGTAAGGAAAGTACATTTCATAAAGTCTATTTCTTTGAAACTGTGTAGATACACAACCATTTGGAGCTTTTACAAACTTACGAGGCATACCATAATTAATTACAGGAATACTTCTTTCTTCTTCGTGTTCCTTACCAGCTACATCTGCAAGTGGTTGAGGTATTGTAAATGCAACGACTGGTAAATTTCTATTACTTTCTCTTAATGGTTTTTCCCAAATACTTGCTATATCAGGTATTTTTATTGGGCATTTGTTAAATAATCCCATCTTCTTCCCACCTCTTTCTATTTTTTTGAGTAAGCCAACGGTAATAACCGTTTTGTCTAGTTCTTTCCGCAGCCCTACTCTTATCATAATATTCTTTATCTTGTTCGTCCATAACCCTTACATCTAAATTTGGTAGAGTTTCTCTTTTAAATGGTATAACTTGTATCAATGGCATACCCTGTCTGAATATTCTTTCACCTGTACCGTGATAGATAAAAGGTATATTCATTTGATGATATGAGTCTGTTTCAACTAAAGCTGGCATAATTTCTAGATCTAGATTTCTGTGATACCACGGATCTACTATCATAACAGACCAACCTGGAGGTGTGACTATATCCCAGGGATTTTCAAATTTTAGAGCAGTATTAAATGAGTGATCTAAGTAAGGCATCTCACCTATTGATTTGCGATCATGGAAAGTTATTGTGTTTTCAAAAGCGTGTTTGTTGTACCAGTTCAAACCAGTTTCTTTTGTATGATCTATTTTTAAATCCAGCCACAGGGGTATGATGTATCCTTCATACATTATGTCTTTAACACTAGGACACTTTTTAAGTGAGTTATCCTTATATGGAACAGTATTCCAACTTTCATCTTTCAACGCACCGTCTTTACCGTCACGCATTTCAGTCCACTCACGCTGTAAATTTTTATACCAAGCTGGTACAAACTCTTTCGCTGGTCTTGGCGGTGCTAGATCAATATACTCTGGTTTCTGTGTTAAAAATTCTATTGTATCAAATTTTAGTTTGTGCTTTTTTGTTTCTAAAAATCTGTTGTACTTTTTCCCCATCACTATATTCCTACTCCAGTAATAAATCCGCAGTCATTACTGCTTGTAAGTGATCTTCAGTTTGAGCAGTAAATTGTTCTTTTAGTGATATTGTGTCATCAGACTCCCAGTGAATAATATTTACACTAGAAAAATTACTTTGCAAATATGAAATAGCAGTATTAAGAGAAGTTATGAGATCAGGCCTCCAATTTATTACTACTTTTATACCAGTATTGTTTGCAATAGTAGTTTCTGCACCTTTTAGTACATCTAACTCTTGTCCATTTACATTTATAACAATTAGATCAAGATCGGTTAGTCCTAAACTATCAACCGTAATAATATCTACTTCTTCACTTGCGTCACCAAAAATTAGATCTAACAAAGCACCAGATTTATTGTCTGCAAAATAATACATATTACCTGTACCGCTCTCATTACTACAAGCCTTTTCTATATTTGTTGCAGTATCAAAATTACCATTCAATATAGTAAACCTTTCACTTACTGGTTCTATGTTTATAGTTTCAACAGACGCAGCTTCTAATATACCAGTTGCTACACCTACTCCAGCACCCACAATTAGTGCTTTTGAAAAGCTACTTGCATTTTCTTTAAGCCAAAACTCAACAGATGGATTTATGTGTCCAAGTAAATCTACTCTTCCAAATTCTGTATGATCAGTTTCGTCAATATTAATAGTTATACCATTTCTAAATAGTTGTGATTGTGTCATAAATCTATCCTAACATTTCTTGTGGTAAATTAGAACCTTCTGGAAAGTACATAGGTGGCATACCGTCAAAGTCTAACTTATGTCCTAACCAAGTCACGATAGCATACTTGGTACCACTAATAACAGGCATAGCTTGATGTGCGTAAGCCCAATTACTTGGAAACAATACTAGTGCTGGTTTTTCTGGCTTTACCATTTCGTCAAAATGAGTAAAGTATGTACCACCACCCTGATATTCAGAGGGGTTTAAAAGTATTAAAGCTGATAAATGACGAGGGTTATGTGGTGCATAATCACAGTGAGCTTTATACTCTTGTCCACCCTGATAACGCAATAATGTATATCCTTCGTCAAAATGTATATTCACTTCATACTTATTACAATATTCATTTACATAATCTTGTAATTTTGTTGCTAAAAGTGTTTGTATATCTTTTAAAGCAGAAAACTCTTTGTCTTTACCGTGCTTGACCATTTGTCTTACAGTCCTGTGTTCAGGTGGTAAGGTAGCGTATTTACTTATAGGAAATAACTTATTACTTCTTATTTGACCGCCTTTATGTCCTTTACCTATACCTGCGTCTTCAAACTTAATTTCAATATTTTCGTCTTGATCAATGTTTTCTATAACATCTATTATTTTTTTAGATACCTCGTCACTTAAAAAATCCTCGTATATCTCTACACAACCCATTACTATTTTCATAATATTTGTCTCCCTGATAAGTTTTCTAGATCCTCTCCGTCTAAATATGAATCTAAATCAAATCCACTAGAGCAGGATACTAAAAAAGCTGACTTTCTACCATTAAGTAAAGGTGTTGTAGCGTGAGAAAAAACAAATGAACTAGGCATAATAACAACTGTTCCTGCTGGTGGTTTATAAGCACCATTATCAAAATATCTAAAATCTAAACCACCACCCTTAAAATTATCGTTTAAATATGTAAGTATTGTTATACGCCTAAGAAATGGTGCGTTCCAAAATCTACCTGTTTCAGGATTTCTAGTAGATCTATTGTCGCCATGATAATTCATGAATTTTGGTGGTCTGTAAGTTATATACTGGTATTGCTCCATCCAATGTATTTCGTCTTTAACATCTGGGTATACATCACAATACTCATTTATTTTATCCAGTGCATTTTGTTGAACCTGCCAAAAAAAATCTTGACTTTCTTTGTGTCTAAATTCTCTTTCTGGATCAAACCTTATAGGACCATTTACATTTTTTACAGTTTGATTATTTCCAGGCTGGCTTAGATCTTCCTCTGTTAAATTGTCTTTCCACCTATCTACTTCTGAGTCCATTAAATCAACAATACCCTCTGGAACTTCTAAACACTTTTCCCAAGCTAATACACCAGGAACTATTTTTTTAATTTCAGCTTGTTTCCAAAGTCTATTCATTCCTCTTCCCCAACAAGTTCAAAAACTGATAGTTCTGAGTCAGCACATAATTTATCATCTTTGAAAAATTTTAGAATATACCAACCTGGATCTAGCCTTATATGATCAGTTCCCCATCTACTTTTTTGATGTGTATAACTTAATGGATGCTTGCTTACTAATTTATGATCTTTTTGTGGATTGTCATAATCTTTAGACCATATTTCTAATTTAAATACTGGGTTCTCTTCAAACTCTGCGAAATCATCATGAAGTAAAAATTTTGTAAAATCGGTATTAGCACAGGTATCAGGCACTAACAAATGTTGATATTCAGGTATTTCAAAGCTGTGTTCTTTGTCTTCAAACTTTATATAATGTTTGTTATTTTCTGATACACCGTGGTGTATTTCTTGAAACTTACCTTCCCACTGATCTTTACAGTCGGCTAAAGACTTATCTTTAGGTACAAAATATACCTTTTTCATGATCTCCTCCCTTTACAGATCTAAACTAGATTTGGTCTTGTTGTAAGTAATTCTTCAAGATAGTCAACGGTGTTCGCTAATACATCGCTTTTAGTTGCTTTGTATGCTGCTACATCGGCTTGAAAAGCATCTTCGTCAAAATCTGCTGGTACTTCACCGAGTTTATAAAGACAATTAGCAATCGCTTTGTCAACCATTTGTAATGCGTCAGCTTTTTCAACATTTAAAGCGTCTGCGTCTATTGATAAGTCCATACTTTCTCCTATATCGTAAGTATTACCACACAAGTATAACATTAAAACTGTCGAGATTAAGTCCATATCATGACCTACTTCTAGGTCTAATGTTTCTTGCGGTATTTGTATTGTAGTAGATTTTCTATAAGTATTGTAGATTTTTGCATAGGTATAATGTAGTTCAGTATCTACACCAGGATTTCCGTGTTCTACTGTGTCGTGTAGTGTTTCGTCATCATCAGACACTTCTTGGCTATATTGTAAAACAATTCTTTGAGGGGCTATTGCTGAATAAGTATTGTCTGTAAATAAATATTCTGAATTTTCTTTTATAAATACTTCTGAATAGTATGTTTCACCAATTATATATTTATAACCTGTTTCTCCACAGAAACCGCATAATGGTTCAGTACAAAATGAACCGCATAATTCTTTACCGTACTCTATACCAAAGTCTTTTCTACGAATATAAACATCAGCTACCTTTGATCCGTTAAAGTCTAGATCCACATAGCCAAGATCTCCTTCAACTGTAAAATCTAAACCAGTTCTAGGAAATTCGTGAAACTCGCCGTCTGTGTCATTATCAGGAAACAAAAGATCTTTATCACCCTGATGTTCTCCAGGCATATAATACAACTGGTAGTCATCGTAATTTTCGTCTGATCTTTTATAGTGGATTCTAACTGTCGCCATTTTCTACCTCTGTATCTGGTTTGTCGTGTAAACCCACGCAGTATCCAGTTGGACTTTTACCACAGGTACATTTCTTAGCCATTGTTATACCTTAAATGTTTTTACTGTACCAGCCGCGTATCCTGTCACATCAGTAGCTACACCTGTTAAAGGTATGCTTTGAGAAACTATAAATATTACACCGCCACCAGTAGTTGTTTCACCACTAGCTTCAATAGTTCCATACCCCTGTAATTTTCTTGCACAGAGAATAACAATTCCACCACCGTGATTAACACTATCTCCAGCGCCACCCTGTAATGCTTCTGCTGTTGTTTGGCCACCGTGGTGTACAAGAGCCTGTATAGCAATGTCAGGATGATTAAAGTATTCTGCACCTTCGCCTGGTGCGGTAGCTGTATAACCATTACCATTACCACCTAAAGAGTTTGTGACATTACCAACAGCACCACCTCTTAATGTTCCTGAAGTAGAAACACCGCCTACTCGTCCAATTTTTGTATCACTTTGGTTTGATGAATCAGGTGCTAAAGCACATACATTTCTTACAAAAACCCTATATCCTGCTGTGTCTAAAACTATTCCTGGATTTACTGTCAAATTGTTATAGTGCATATCTCTGGTCAAAGTTGTATTAGAAGATATTGTGACATTACCATCCATACCAGATCCATAAATGCTATCTGGTATCACATCATAGGTTGTGTAATCTGGTGGTATATAACCGTATTCTTTTATATTGTATTCACCTGTTCTTGATATTGGCATAATTACTCCTATGATCCTGGATCAGTATCGTTTGCATTGATGTTATATACTGTCACGACTGATCCTGCTGTTGCTGTTCCTGAACCACCTGTACCTGCTGCTGCTGCAACTGTTAAACCGCTAGGTAGTGGTTTCTTACCTGATATTAAAACTACTGCACCACCACCAGCGTTATAAGATACTGATGCTGTGCCTTTTGATCCGCCTGCGCCACCTGGGTGATAGTTTGTTGGATTAGAGTCATAGTTTGTTGGGTTGTTGTTTCCACCATAAGAATATCCATAAGAATATCCATAGCTATACCCATAGCTATATCCGTAAGAATAGTTGTTTCCAGGATACGAATAGTTATTTCCTGGATAGGAATAGTTATTACCTGGATGATAATGTGCGTAATGATAATGATAAAAACCACCAGGAAAGTTATTTATTGGTGGACTTGGGTGCCAATGATAATGTGTATGTGAGCTACCTGGATTAGATCCATAGTTTGTAGAGTTAGATCCATAGTTGGTTGGATTTGATCCTGAGTTTGAACCATAGTTTGCACCATAATTTGCACCATAGTTTGCACCATAGTTGGTTGGGTTAGTATTTCCAGGATAAGAATAATTATTACCTGGTGTTTGTGCGTCTGGTGCTGGTGCGCCGTCTGTTCCGTCAGAACTTGCTGTGGAGTCGTCAGCGTCAGCTCTAATTACACCATCTCCTACAATATTTTTTGCTACGATTAACACAACACCACCGCCGACTGCACCTGTACCTGCTGTTGCTGCATTACCGTCTGCGCCCTTACCTCCGTCAGCACCGACAGTCTGATAATCAGCCCAGTTAGTATCACTACCGTCTGAACCACCTGTTGGGGTTCCTGTTATCGCACCGTCGTCTGCACCTGATCCACCACCTAAAAATTTAAATGTATCTGTTGCTTGATCAAACTTTTTACCTGCTAAAGCTGTTGTTAAGTTAAAAAATTCACTTGATCCGTCAAAAAATTGATTGTTGTTATGATCACTATCAGTTTGTTCTGATGATCTACCACCTAAAGTATCTGTTGCTGCTGTTCCTTTAGCAAAACCACCTTTTAAAGTACCAGCAGTTGTTTTATTACTAAACCTACCGATACGAGAGGTACCGTCTGTAAATGTTAATGTACCACGAACAAATAAACGATAACCGTTAGTATCTAGTGTACAACTAGAGTTTATTGTTAGATCGTTGTAATACATATCTCTGGACAAAGTAGTATTAGCAGCGATAGTCACATCGCCGTCTTGACCATAGCCGTATATTTCGTCTCCGCCTAGTCTGTCAATAAAGACTGGCTCTGGTACATCTATAATGGCCATTATGTCACCTCGACACCAGAAATATGTATATTCACGGAAGTAGCTGCTGAACATTTTGCTGCTACTGAAGCGCTAGCTGGTATAACCATAGCTAAGTCAATAACTGTGGTTGTATTAGCTGATACAGTAATATCACCAAAAATGATATGTTGATCTCCTGTTGTATCCCCTGAAGGAATAATTTTGATCTCTACTGTTCTATCAGTAGCGGTATAGTTCGCTAACATAATTTGCTTGATAATACACTTATTAGAATTACTGAAAACTTGTGCTTCAGAAGTTCCTAATGCTGTGACCTCTGCTAACTCCGCTGCATTATATATCGCCATTTATTCTCCTATAATCCCATCCATACCAACGCTTCATTTGTGAATAGTTGGACTGGATTTACTTTCTTCATTGCTGTTGCTGAATTGTCATATAACATAACTAAATCGTTATCTTCGTCAACATCTATTGAGGTACCGTCTGTTAATCTTGTAGCGTCAATCGCTATATCGACAGCACCGCTTGTTGCACCACCAGAAATACCTGAAGTTGCACCAGTTGTGACACCTGTGACATCACCAACATCTAATTGCAACCAAGCGCTTGAAGTTCGCACTTCTAGTCGGTCATCGTCAGTATTGTAGATCACCATACCTTCAGTTGCAGTTGTTATAGCATCTCTTTCGGTTTCTGTATAGGCAGGTATTAAAGGTCCGCCGTCTACATGGCCATTTTGAAATTCTGCTAGACCTGTTGAATCAGATCCAGTCATTGCTACTCTTATTAATTGTTGTCTATCAGCCATATTTATCTACCTTTTCCTAAATAGTTTTCTGGATCAAACTTGGAATTTACATAATCCGCAAGTGTTTTCCCACCACCATTATTATATTCTAAAGATTTGTGATCTATGGCTTTTCGCTCTTGCTCAGACAATTTCTTTATTTTCGTCCAATCAGTTGGCGCGCCATTATAAATAGGTGTTAATGCTTTGTACTTCATTCTTCCTCTTCTCCCCACTCAACATACTCGTTATCGTGAGTTGCTCTATGAATATGAAAATTAGCGTGTGAATATATTTCCATTACAAACTAAACCTCGTATCAAATGTATTAAATCTTGATGTTATTTCACTAGATGTAGAAGTCTTATCTTTTAAAGAAAAATAATAAAATCTACTAGCTAGGTATCTAGTAGGACTGTAATTTGTTTCTCTACCGAATACTAAATTTTTATCGCTTTTATAACTAGCATTTAAAACACCTCTATCTGCCTCAGCTACAGTAGTAGTAGCAACATTTGTGACTGAACTACCTTTACCAAAATAAGATTTCAAAGTTGTTCCATCATAAGTCACAGCACAATAAACTTTAGTATTAGCTGTATAAGAATAAGCTGAGTTGCTACTTGATTGCGTTCTGTCATCTAAACTATAATTAGTTCCATTAAAATTAAAAACCCAAGAGTTCCAACCTGTTGTAGATTGAGTGGTCACTAATCTAAAACCAAATTCATTACTTTGATTAAAGTTAAATCTAGGATATGCGTGAGAAACCCCAACAGCCATAAATACACACTCTACAGTAAATGCACTTAGCGAATCAAAAGCTGTTCCTACATCTACTTGTGCATAGTCAGCAGATCCATCTACAGGAACATATTTTGTAGCACCTGAGCCTGTGACAGTAGTAGAAGTTAATGTTGCATTTAAACCACTACCACTATTATCTGTCCAAGTAGAGCCACTACCATATTGAGCGTCTAGTTCTATAATAAACTCTTGTCCTGTTGGTGCTAATGTAAAGTTATTCCTAGCTGTTCCTAGTAGTAAACTCATTATGACCAATCCTGTATTGCATTTAGATATGGTGTGCTTGCATTAAAGAATGTAAATGTGACTATATCTTCATCGCCACTACCAGTAGAAACTGTGTATCCATTTCCTCCTGCTGTTTTACCTGTGACATCTGAACCACCATTTACAGTGATAGCATTTATAGCTACTGTTCTAGCAGTTGAGTCTTGTGTAATTTTAAGAACAAAAGTTGAAGCACCACTTGTAGGAACATTTGTAAAATCTATATCTGTAATGTTTTCAGTTAATGTAATAGTTCCTATTCCTGCTGTAGCCATATCAATAGCTAATACACCACTAGAGCTTGTAAGCGTTTGTATTGACTCAGCTAAGTTTTTAATTTGACTCTTCTTAAAGTCAAACTCTCCATCGCTTTCAATATGTAATCTTTCTGTTCCTGCTGTAGAAAACTTAATTGTGTCATCATCGCTAGTATCTTCTACCTTAATAAATGTGTCTGTGTCGCCATCTCTAAATACTGTTGCAGAGTTTGAAGTTCCTACAAGGTTTATTGGATCAACAGTTCCGTCTGCAAGAGTTAGATCAAGATCTGTTGCTGATGTACCGACATTTGTAAACTGTATAGGATCAGAACTACCATCAGCTAAAGTAAGTGGCATTTCATCATTGACATCAAATGTTGCACTTGCTGCAAAGTTAGACTTAGCTACTTTCTTTAGTGCATTAGCACTTCCGTCATAAACAACAATAAGATCTGTTTCTGCTGGTGAACTGTCTTCAGTTAAAGCTGTAATAGCTGCAGTTGTTAAACCAGTTGCATTACCCTCAAATGTACCTGCAACAAATGTTTCAGATCCAACAGTCCACTTGTCTGTTGATTCGTTCCATATAAGTGTTTTATTAGCATCGTCACCTCTTTCAATTTCAATACCACCGTTCTCTGAAGCAGAGCCAGTTGCATTGGAATTGATAACTATGACATTATCAGCTAAGTTTATTGTTTCTGTATTAACAGTTGTTGTTGTACCTGATACAGTTAAGTTTCCTGATACTGTTAAATCGTTAAAAGTCACATCAGAAGTAGTAGCAACCGCCTGTCCAATAGCTACTTCACCAGAGGAAATTGTCACACCTGTACCGCCTGTGACATAACTATCTATCTTGGTTTGTACTCTTGCATCTGTGTAATATAGATTTGAAGATCCCTCACTAAGATTATCTGTGTCCTTTGTAGCAAGTCTTGTATCAAACGCAGTATTAACTCTTGTGTCTGTGTAATACAAGTTTGTTGAACCTTCGCCAATATCGTCGGTATCAGCAGTAAAGTTAACAAAAGCAGAACCATTATATTTAATTAACTGACCATTTGAAGGGGAAGTTATTGTTGTATCAGTTAAACCTGACAAAGTTGCTGTGACATCTCCAGGCTCAAATCTAGAGTTAGAGGAACTATAAACTAATGCTTGTCCGTCTGATACAGAAGTAGTAATTACATCGCTTAGATCTGCAATAGAAACAGTACCAAAGTCTATATCTATTTCGTCATTTGCAGTATCGTTTGTGACAGTTATTTTGGCGGATCCAGCATTGATACCTCTAAATTCAAGATCTTCACCTGTCTTTTGTTTAAATACTCCAATACCTGCTGTGTTTTGATTAGATGCTGTATTGACTTCACCTGATCCAGATAAGCCACCAAGAGAGGACAGAACAAAACCACCAGAGCTATTACTATAAGAAACAACTTTTGCGTCGTCGCTTGATGTTGGATCGCTAAACAATACATCGTTTAGATCGTTAAGATCGGCTGCACCAATTCTTGCGTCTGCTCTAGCGTTTGTGTAGTAAAGATTTGTTGAACCTTCAGATAATCCATCAGTATCACTAGGAACATCAGATGTTAATGCTACTGTTCCAGTTGAGTCTGGTAAAGTTATTGTTCTATCAGCAGTTGGGTTAGTGACATTTAAAGTAGTTTCAAAATCATTTAATGAACCACCTTCAAAACTTATATATTTTCCAGTAGAAAGATATAACCCACCAGTATGAATGTCCATTACATAAAGTCCACCACTATCTCCTGCACCAAATCTCAATCTACCTACACTATTGGAAGCATCGTCTATTTCCCCACTTATGAAACCATATATAGTTTCTGAGCCACCACTATTTTCTCCTGTAAATCTAATAACTCCTAAATCATCTCCATCTGCTGGTGAAGCAGAATTTCTATAAAGTTTTAACAATGGTGCTGCATTAGCATTTGTATTTGTAGAAACAAGTGTTGTATCACCTAATGTTGGTGTAGAGGTATTAACCCAAGCACTTCCGTTATAGTTAAGTATTTCGTTTGTTGCTAAAGAGCTTATTGTTGTATCACTTAAACCTGTAAGACTTGAAGTGACATCACCAGGTTCAAATTCACTATTGGTTGCGTTCCATACTAGAGCTTGACCACTAGTAGGTGCAGATGTTGTTATATCTACATC
>MDSW01143930.1_pt1 | contig 18127 bp, 9 predicted proteins | sample 811171 | NCBI WGS metagenome assembly MDSW01 (sample SAMN05326641, study PRJNA326480) | marine metagenome | isolation source: seawater | place: Atlantic Ocean: North West | collected 2012
CGCCAACGCCAACGCCAGCACCGACGGATGACGACGCGTCGACGGACGACACGGCTTCGCCGAGTCCGACACCAGCGCCGACGGACGACACGGCTTCGTCAAGTCCGACACCAGCGCCGACGGACGACACGGCTTCGCCGAGTCCGACGCCGGCGCCGACGGACGACACGGCTTCGCCGAGTCCGACGCCAGCACCGCAGCAGTCGCCGGTCGACGCCTTTGAACCGACGCCGGGTGCGCCGACGGAGAGCCTCGACGACGCCCCGCCAGAAAGTGACGACTCATACGCTGACTTCGCGCCGGCGTCTGCGTACCCGTCGAGCGTGAACGGTACGTCTGGCTACCCGTCGAGCGTGAACACCACGACGCCGGACGCGACATCGAGCGCGAGCGAGCCAGCTCTGCCAACGACCCCCCCGAGTCCGCCGCCGCCGCCGAGTCCGCCGCAGCCACCGAGCCCGTCGCCGCCGCCGCTTCCACCGGCGCCTCCTGGAATCGTTAACGTGCACAACGTCACCATGCAAGCAGGTTCGAAAGCGGTGATGTTCCATCCACCAAAAACAGTTGAGACGCTGCAATCGCCGAATCAACCACTGACGCTGCACTTTATGGAGAATGGCAACGACGCTCAACTCGCGAGTTCTGGATTGCCGTTGTGGACCGAAGTCTACGTCAACGGCGACTTGCAAGACGACGCCGACATCACCTTGAGTAACGGTGATCGTTTGCAACTTTTCGTCAAAGCTTCTCCAGCTCCCCTGGTTCGACGCGCCGCATATCTTTCATACGGTCACAAGCAATTCGTTCTCGACGTCACCACGGCGCAGACGAGCCCGCCACCCCCGCTTCCGCCGGCGGCGCCGCCGCCGCCGAACGACGTCATCCTTGCACACGTCGCCGCGAATCACCCGACACAGTGCACGTCGGCACAAGCGTACAAGTGGTCGACGTTGACTCAGAATGATCGATCTACCGTGCCCATGAACGCGTGGTGCTCGAGAAACACCACGTTTGGCGAGTTTCAGGCTCCGCTGTGCTCGCATCAAACCGGGCGGGACATCATCATCTTAGTCGACGCCAGCGAAGCCGTCGGTAGTGAGGTGTTCTATGGGAAGATGATCGACATGTTGCATGATTTGTACTGCACGATCGAAGGCACGGGATCGCAAGTCGGCGTTTTGCTACTCCCAGGAGCTGGCAACCCGTACGTGTGCGACGCCTACACGAGTTACATTCCGTTGCAGCAGCACACGAGCGAGGACTTCCACGCGAGTTTAGAAAGGATGCGAGCGGACGAGGGCGCGTGTTGCGGCCGAAGCGTGCCGTTGGCGCAAGGTTTGAAAGCTGCGAACGGATTGTTCCGCGATTTCGGCATCTTTCCGCCGAATGAGCGAAGCGTCATCTTCGTCACGGCTTCGCACCCATCGACGCCGGTGGAGTTCGAGACTTGTTTGAGCATAAGTGTACCTGAATTCCGTGACCTGACGCGAGATCACCCCTTCAACGTGCTTCCGAGCGGTGAAGAAATGACAACGTGCGAATACAAGCTTCGATCGGTGCCTGTCGCCGCGGCGGAACTGAAAACTGCCGGTGTTCGCGTTTCCGTCGTCACCGTTCCGGGCGCCGACGGCGCCGTCCCGTCGAGCGCGTACTACAGCGGCTCTCCGTGGCCGAGCAAATGCACGGCGGACGGCCAGTGCGAATTTTCTGCCCCGTACGGCGGCGATCGCGGTCACTGGGGCTCGTGGTATACCGACGCCGACGGTGACCTGACGCGCGACTACAACCCCGGACCCGAGCTCGCGTGCCAAATGCGCGTCCATCCCGGGACGCCCGTCGTCAGCAGGCCCGTGCTCGCCAACGCCTTGCGCGTCAACGCGTGGAACCCTCGCGGGTACGCCGACACTCTCGCTGTGGCCATGTGTCCCGCGCCGCAGTGCTTACCCTCGAGCTTGTTCGGCTCCACGTTCGCCGACAACTGCGTCGGCGACGACGCGTCGAATTGGGCCCAAACGCTCTCGTGCGTGCGCGGCGAATCGTACTCCATGTGCGACCGTCTCATCCCTCGCACCGAGCGCTGCCACGCCGAAGTCCGAAGCGACCCCGTGGCCGTGGGCACCGTCAATAACGTCACCGCCGTCAGCGTTCGCATCCACTGCGAGCAACACTGCTCGGGCGAGCGCACGGACACGCACGCCAAGTCGATTCGCGTCGTCTGCCCGCGCGGCGCCTCGTGCGACGGCGAAGTCATCGGCGACGACGTCATCACCGCCGTCGAGGCTCAGAGCGCGACGCCGCCGACCTCATCGAACCAGTAACCAAACCACGAAACCACGAAACCACCCGTTTAGAATCCCTGTAATTCAGCTCGACGTTCGTCGCGCCTTCGCCGCGCCGCCGCGGCGCGTCGCCGCTCGAAATGAAAATCATCATTTCGCGACGCCTTCACCCGCGCGCGTCGCCGTCCCCGATCGCGCGCGTCGTCGACGCGCGCGAACCCATCGCGCGCCTCGGCGCGCTCGCGCGCGCGCGCGCGCCCGCGATGAAGCTCGCGAAGCGTTTTCATCGCGCGCGTCGCGGCGGCGGCGGCGGCGAAAACTCGACCGACGACGACGACGACGACGCGCGCAGCGACGAGGACGCCTTCGAGGACGTCCGAGATAACGACGCGTTCGACGACGAGGAGATCGACGAGGACGAGGCGTTCGACGAGGCGGACGAGGAAGCGTTCGGGGAGTTTTTCGGCTCGGGACGCGGCGACGACGGCGACGACGACGCGTGGGACGACGAAGACGACGACGACGGCGCGGGAGACGGCGCGAACGACGACTCGTACGACGACGATGGGTTAAATCAGTTGATGGATAGCGATGACGAGGCGGAGGAGGCGGTGCGGGCGAAGGCGAAGTCGACGTCGAGGACGAGGGCGAAACCGACGCGCGAGGTCGAGGAGGAGGACGTCGAGGCGTTGGTTTCGAGCGAAGACGACGACGACGAAAAACGCGAGCGCGTGCTGGATGAACTCGTCGGGGCGCGTAAACGAGTGACGCTGGATCCTCGGTATCGACCGGTGATCACGGAGGTCGGGAGGGAGAATCCGATGGCGGTGCCGCTTCGTCTTCGCGAGGGCGAGGAGAAGCTGACGCTGAAGGACGTCATGGCGTCGCTCGGCGAAGACGCGCTCGATCGCGATACGGTGAAGCGGTTGAATAAGATTTCGAAGACTAAAGCGGTGGATGCGCCTTTGGCGCGACCGATTAAAGAGCGTATCGATCGCAAGGCGGCGTACGCGGAGACGAGCAAGGACATCGGCAAGTATCAAGCCGTCGTCAAGGAAAATCGCGAAAAGCGAACGCTCAAGTTTGAGCCAGCGCGCAAGGAGATGCAACGCAAGGACACGCTCGGTGCGCTCGCCGCAGATTTTACGCCGCGATCGGAGGTTGAGTTGGAAATCGCTCGCGTTTTGAAAGAGTCTGGGCACGCGAGCGCCAAAGACGTCGTGCGCGGCGAGTTGCTCGAGATGAACCACTTGGACGTCGAGGACATACAGGCGCGCCAAGCCAAGCTCGCGAAGATGCGTGCGGTTTTGTTTTATCACGAGCAAAAGGCGAAAAGACTGAAAAACATCAAGTCTAAGGCGTTCCATAGGCACAATCGCAAGGGAGAACTCAAGGTGATCGGAGACGAGGATGACAGCGATTACGAAGGCGAGGGCGACACCCCGGAGGAACGCAGAGAGTACCTTCGCGCGCAAGAGCGCATGCTGTTACGTCACAAAAACACGTCGAGGTGGGCGAAACGGGCGATTAAAAAGGGTATCGCCCATCTCGCCGGGACGCGAGAAAAGTTGCAGGAGCAGCTGCGCATCGGCCAACAATTGAAGGAAAAGATTGAAGGCACTCGAACGACGACGACGGAACTCGACGAAGAGAGCACGGACGCCGAAGACTCTGAAGACGAAGATCCCAACGACCCCGAAACCGAACGCAAGCGACGGCTCAGGGCGAAAGCCGCAGCGTTAAAGGCTTTGGAGGACGGCGGCGACGACGATGTCGAGGGAGCGAACGACAGCTTGTTCAAACTGCCCTTCATGGCGCGTGCGATGGAGAAACGCAAGTCGCAGACGAAAGCAGAGGCGCAAGAACTGCTTGATGAGCTCGATAGAATGGAACAGAACGGAGAGGAGCTCAGCGATAGCGACGATGATGATGAAGAGTGGGACGCGATGACAACGAATGCGAAGCGCGCCGCCGACGCCCGAACAGCGTCTGCTTCAAAGAAGGCTCGCACGGGCGACAACGACGTCGACGCGCCCGCGAAAAATTCCAGCGGGAAACAGTCGACGCAGCCGAAAAAGTCAACCGCAAAACCTATCACGGAGATATCAGATGCGGCGAGGAAGATGCGTGCGAAAGCTGCCGCACGAGTGGCGCCGGTGAAAGTCAAGTCTGGCGAATCCGACGAAGACGCCGACGACGGACCGACGGTGATGCTCGAAGAGGAACGCGACGCGGGGACGACGAACGAAGACTTGATGCGGCGAGCGTTCGCGAACGACGACATCGAAGCAGAATTCGAAAAGGAAAAGCTCGCCGATGTCAGCGCAGAACTTCCTGAAACGGACATGCCGAAGAATCTTCCAGGATGGGGCGCGTGGGCGAGCGACAAGCGCGTTCCGAAATGGATGAAGGACGCGGAGAAAAAGGCGAAAACTGAGCGCGCGAAGGCTTTGAAGAGTCGTCGCGACGCCAAACTCAAGCACGTCGTAATCAGCGAAAAGTACGATAAAAAGGCTGCGCAATTCAACGTGGAATCGCTTCCGCACGGGTACGCGAGCAAGGCGGCGTACGAGGGCACGATGCGTCAACCTTTGGGATTGGACGTCAACACGCACGGCATGTTCCAAAAGTTGAACGCGCCGAAAGTATTGAAGCCAACGGGCTCTATAATCAAACCCATGAAGTTGCCGAAACACAAGGCGAAGGAAGCGTCGACGTCCAAGTCTTCGCGCAAAAAGAAGGCGCGCTGATCAATCTCCTATTACGTGTAAAACTATCAACAACGATTAAATTCTCAACTTCTACGAGCTATCTATTCTTCCTCTTCCTCTTTCTCTTCCTCTTCCTCTTCCTCTTCCTCTTCCTCTTCCTCTTCCTCATCCTTCTCCTCTTCATCTAGACGCCGCGACGCTCTGTCCGCGGCTTCGCGCCAACGAATGGCGAACGGCACGCCCCACGCGCCCGTAAAACAGATCACTAAATTCCACATCAAATGGAGCACGCTGCTCACGATTATGCCGGTCCAAATCCCGACCAAACCGAGCTTGGGGCGACCGATGGCGAGATACGCGGCGAGGGGTAAGCCGATGACCCAGTACGACACGATCAAAATCGGCGTGGTTACCCCTTGGTACCCGGCGCCGACTATGATCCCCGCGGTGGCGACTTGTACGGCGTCGATGACTATGAACCACGTGAGCGTGGGCACCAACGCGTCGAGCCTTTCGACGACGGCTTTGTCATTCGTGTACACGGCGAATACCGCGTCCGCATTCGCGTAAAACACCATCGCGCACACGAGGGCGAACGAAAATGACAACGCCGCCGTGCTCGCCGCGAGCGTCGCCGCGTCTCGCGTTTTCCCGGCGCCGACGGCGTTCCCAACGCTCGTGGACGCCCCTCTCGACCACACGCACGCCCACGAGTAAAAGAAAAAGTACGTGTTGGACAAGAACGCCTGCGCGTCGAGCTCGAGCGTGGGATCGGCGCACAGCCCCGCGAGCGCGGTGTTGAAATCCCAGCTCCACCATTCGATGCATTGCATCCCCATCCCTGGAATCGCCAAGCGCAAATACCCCCACCAGTCTCGAAACGCGTCTGGAAACACGCGCACGTTCTTCAGCGTGCCTCGCAGCGTCTCCGACGTCGCGAAACCCACGGCGTACATGCTAAACGTCCCGATGTCGACGAGCGTCAACCCAATCGCCGCGCCCTCGAGATTTCTAAACTTCCGAATGCAGAAAAACGGCGCTATAAATTTCAACGGCGTCGTGCACACGCTCAGCGCCGCCACCCGACGACTCCGTTTCATCGCCAGCATCGTCTTCAGCATCACGCACGTCGCGCACTGCAAAAACAATCCCGGTACGCGCCACCTCGCGAACCGTTCCACGCGTTCCGCCGTCTCCGCGTCGACGCCCGCGACGCGCAAAATCGTCCCGCTCTTCCACCACGTCAAACTCCCCGGCGCCCACGCCAGCGTCCACAGCACCGCCATCCCTCGCGCGAACGTCTCTCCGACGACGTCGATTCGTCCCATCCCGTTCGCCTGCGCGCTGATCGTGTCCACGCCAGATCCGAGTCCCCAGACCGCCGCGTGTCCCGTCACCGACGTCACGACGTTGCCCAGTCCGAACGCCGCCGTCGCGCGCGCGCCCATGACGCGCGACACCAGCGACAGCTGAAACGCCGTCGACAGCGACGTGGAGACGTACTGGAATATCAGCGGCGCGCCGAGCGCGGCGACCGTCGCCGTCGCGCGCGCGCGCGTCAATCTTTTCGCTCGGGACGCCTCCGCCTCGTCGTCGTCGTCATCGTCGCGCTCGTCGCGCGCGTCGTCGTCGAGCGGCGCCGACGTCGACGCGACGTCGTCGAGCAGCGCGTCTCGAAGCCCCGCGTCGCGGCGCGCGCGTCGCATCGCGCGCGCGCGGCGGTGTGATGCGACGCGACGTCCCCGGCGGGTCACATCGCGACGCGCCGCGCGACGCCGGCGACGCGCGCGGGCATGAGCCTCTTCTACGGCGCCGCGGACGTCGAGTCGACGTCGTCGTCGAGCGACGACGACGGCGCGCGCGACGACGGCGCGCGCGACGACGCGACGACGACGGCGAAAGATGCGCATCGCGTCGCGCGGCGACCGACGACGGTGACGACGCTGCCGCGCGCGGCGGACGTGATGACGGCGCTGGACGGCGACGACGACGAGGCGACGCGGGCGACGGTGACGCGCGGGACGACGGCGCGCGGGATGGCGCGCGCGGTGGCGGACGCGCTGCGGGAGACGCGGCGCGACGCGTACTACGCGGAGACGGCGAGGGAGGACGGCGCGAAGGACGCGGCGACGATACGGGTCGACGCGCGCAGGGTGATGATCGTGGAACAACGCGTCGCGGTGCGGTTGATGACGAAGACGTCGAACGGGGTGCTGGAGGCGGTGGCGGCGACGGGGGCGCGGGCGACGACGACGGACGCGTCGGCGGAGGAGGATTTTGACGAGCGAGAGAAACGAAGGATCGCGATCACGGGACCGCCGGAGAGCGTGCAAAAGTGCGTTGAGTTGATAGAATCGCTCGTGCGCGAGACGGAGAATCGAACGTCGAAGCGGTTCTTTTGTCCAAAGGCGTATTTGGGAGCGTTCATCGGGCGCGGGTACGGGCACGTGCACAAGATTGAGGGCGTTTCAAAATGTAAAATCGTGATATCTGACGAGGACAAGGTGCACGAAGGGAACGAACACTCGGTGGTGCGCGCGATTGAGGTCACGGGGACGCCGATGCAGGTGAGTTTGGGGTACAAACTCGCGTTGCAGACGTTGGACGAGGCTTTGGCGTCCGCGCCGGACGCCGAAGAGCTCAAAGCAGAGTTGAAAGAAACGAGCGGTGGGTTTGATTTAGACGCCGAACGCGCGAAGAAAAAGGCAAAGAACTAGAAGGAACGAAGAGAGAGTAGCTAGAATCTAGGTAGTATTACAGTTTCCGGTGTTATCGAAGGTCGCCCGTGTCCCAAATCCCCGTGCGCTCGTTGCGTAAATTTGCAATGTTTCGATCGAAATCCCATCGCGCGCGTGATTCCCGCGAACCGTCGGCGTCGTTATACTCGATCTCTACGAAATCTTGCGCGGGAATCGTCGACGTAAGCGGTGTTTGTCGTACGCTCGTCGGCTCGAGCGACCTCGCACTCAGCGTCGGTTCCAAAGATGCAGAGGCGACGGTGAACGCAGTCTTGCGCCCGACGGTGTCCGAGACGTCGAAGTCGGTGAACTCGCTTAGGTGCGGTGTCGCATTTTCGTCGTGCGATGCGCGCGTTTCACCACCGCTGGAAACTTCGCTTACCACACTCACTGCTTCTTCGCCGTCGTCGTCTTCGGGAATGTCAGCCGGAGGCCAAAACACACCCATGACGTCGACTTCGCCAAACGCTTCGTCGATGATGAAATATCCATCCTTGATGGCGTTTTGAAGTTTCTTTACGAGTATTTCCAAAGGACCACCTTCATCGCTACCGTCACGTCGTTCTGTGATGCGGACGGTGACGGTATCTGCGATGTCATCCGTGCGCGCCACGCGCACTCTGTTGACGTCGACGCCGAGCTCGACGGCGATTTCTTTGCAGAAAAAGAGTTGCGTCGCGTGAGACTTGAACTTTGCCACGGGCATGTGCGTCATGACCTCGATGTCTACGTGGGTTATGTGCGACTTCGTGCGCGACGTAGGCTGATGCTTTTTTGTACGGCGTATGCCGAACACGTCGACTTCGGCTGGAGCTAGTACCGCAGGCGGCGGCTCAATGTTCGCCTTTGCCATCGGAACGATAGTCTGTGCCTTAGGCGCGATCGACATGGCCATTTTCGCCGCCGTGCGCCATGAAACTTTCACTTTTTCTTCTTCACTCTCCTTGAGCGCGAGTAAACCGCCACCAGATGCTTCTATCACCTTGTGTCGCGGCGGCGCTTGCGGCAACGCGGCCCAATCCTTGAGCGAGCCCGCGACGAAGTAACGTAAGCACGCCCACGCGCCACCAGCGGCGCCTTGCATCGCTTTGAGTTGTTCTGCCGTCAAATCGTACGTTTCGGATGATTCCATCTTGTCGCTGCACGAAACTTCGCACTCAAATTGATGCTCATACTTGATCATGCGCAACAAACTCACGTTTTCTTCGAGGGAGTAGTCGAGAGTCAAGAAGTCGAGACGTTTGCCTCGCCACTGCTGCAAGCCGAGAATCTCGTTGAGACCTTTGAGGAATAACGCAATGTCACCAGTCTGCATCACTGTTCTCTTGTCCATGATCACGTCGTCGCCCAAGCGCACACCACCCGGGAATGTTGGCGCGATGACGGCGACGCGCTCTACAGGTTGCAAGCCACTGGCTGTCGATAGTCTCTCCTTAGCCTTCGCGATGAGCTTTCTACAAAGCATCGCACTGTTGACGTCGTGCTCGTACAAGATAACGCACGTGTCGTCGAGCGCACATGCTTCCAGGCGTTCGGGAAACTTCATCGCGTCTGAGATAAACACGAGAGATTCGTACACGCGTGTGGTGTTCGAACGCTTCATCTTTGGCGGCTGCGGCTCGACGTCTGCGGTCGCGACGATCGGGTTCAACGTCTGTTTTGTCGTCGCGGGTTTCGAACTCTTGCCATCGTCTGTTGTCGCCGCCGGTTGTATCTTTGCCAGTGCAATCTTCATGAGCTGATGTTCGACGGTGTTTGGCGTGAATTCCTCTGGCACGTCTGCGTCGTCCAACTCGTCGAGTTCCGCAAGTGCCATACTCAGATTGAACATTTGCGTTTTGGACAAAGCCGAACTGTCTGCGCACGCGCGTGTGCGCTGATAATATTTCATGCAATCCTCGATTCGACCTTGAGAGAGTCGAGTAAGCGTGAGATTGTACAGCGCCGGATAGTAACTCGGATTAATCGTCAACGCCAGCCTGAGTTGCTCGTTGCACGCGCTCAATAGTCCCTTGCACCAATCGAGCATGGCCAAGTTCGTCAACGCCTCGACGTTGCCCGGATCAACTTCCAACGCATTAAGGTAATTCGCCCCGGAGCGCTGGAAGTCGCCTTGCCTGAAGGCCAAGTTCCCGAGCTTAACTTGCGACGGAGCGTGCTTGGCGTCGAGGTTCAACGTCTGTTCAAAGTGATATTCGGCTTTCTTCCATTGTCCAAGCTTAACGTACAACAGCGCGAGGGCGTACGTCGCGCGTGAATCATTCGGACGGCAGTCGACGGCGCGTTTCATCCATTCTTTTGCCTCACCCACAGAACCAATGGAGTCGATGACGATTGCGAGATTGTACAAAGCCTTGAAGTAATTCGGTTCACGATCGAGCGCGGCGAGATAGCTCACGCGCGCGCTCGCCGCATCGCCCGCCAAGAAGTGCGCGTTGCCGATGTTGAAGTGCGCGACCGCGCTCACCGGATCGCGACGAATTGCCATCGCGTACACCGTGCTCGCCTTTGCGAGCTTGCCTTGAGCGAGGAAAATATTGCCGAGCGTAATCTGCCGCTGCGCTGTCAGGGTAAGACTTGCACTCCGTTGCGCAAACGCGTGCGCATACTCGGTATCACCGGCGAATGCGCGACAGATGGCCAAGCCGTGCATGATATCGGCGTTTCCCGGATTCCTCTCTGCCATTCGCGCGTAAATTTCTTCGGCTTCTTCGATACCACCTCTTCGAAAGCAATCGATAGCATAGCGCAAGTCTTCGTCTTCAAATTCCTTTATGGTGCCGCGAGACGCCGCCGTGTTTTCCATCAACGGTGTGATAGCGTCCACGAAAGATTCGTTTTCGGCGTACTGAAGTGTGAGCTTTTCTCGAGCCCATATCCGTCTAGAAATTATCCAAAGAATTATGCCGTACACGGAGAGAGCGATGCCTCCCACGGTCCACGACGTCTTATCGGCTTCGCGCACTCCGAGCGGTGGCGGCGGTAGTGGAGGAAGCTCGTACGTGCCGTCGGGGATGCACCGCACGCCATCAATGGCTTCCTGCACCTCTACGCTCAAAACACCGTCAGCACGCATGCGAGGCGTTTCCCCGACCCACGCAGGAGCGCCACTAACGAATCCCGATGGACACGCCACGCACGCGACGGATCCAAACGACCCCGCGAAGAAATTATCTTGACATTGCACGCAAGACGTCATGCCGCTCGCGGGTTGAATCGTCCCGCGCGGGCACAGAGCACACTCCAACGCTCCTGTTAGTGGTGCCACTGTGCCGGGCACACACGTGGGGCAACCCGTCGATCCACGAAAGCCAGTCGCCGTGCCCGCACCGCACGTCAAACACTGCGCAGCGTTCGTCGTCGTGGAATACGAGCCCGGATTGCACAAAGAACACTCTCGCACTGCGGCGCTCGCGGATGAACTCACGTATGAGCCCGCTGCGCAATCAACTGACGGTAATGACAAAGGCACTGCGCCTACGTTCAGCGTACTCGCCGTCACGGCGTCCGAAATCTTCGTCACCGCTTGCGAGAGGTACGTTTGATTCCAGTCGCCGCCGTAACTCGTTGGCAACATCGCGAGCGAATTGATCGTAAACACAACGATCACCGAGCCTTGTTTGATTCCCAGGATTTCAACATTGTTTGCGGTTGTTCCGTCACTCAGTGCGCTCGCTATACCAGTTTTGAACGCGGTCGCGTCGGTCTCCGTCCAACCTTCGACGTTTCCTTGTAATCGCAAAGAAATCTCAGGGACGTTGATCGTCACGTTGAGCGGCGGCAGCGACGGCGGCGATGGCGGCGGTGGTGATGGTGGAGGAGAGGGTGGTGGGTTCGGTGGCGGTGGGGCAAGTCCACAAGACGTCTGCCCGACGTCACCGAAAGTTCCAGAACCGCTCGCACACGGCGTCGGCGTGACGGTGCCTGCGTTGGGACAGCTGGTGTCCACCGGGCACAATACGCACGTGCTCGAATCGCTCGCCGCAGTCGCCGTGCTGTACATTCCGGCAGGACACTTAGTACAGTCCTCGTCCGAGACCGCGGCGGTCGTGAGCCCGAACGTTCCAGCAGGACACGAGCTGCAAGCACTGACACTGCCCAAGCTGTACGTCCCCTTCGCGCAGTCGTACTGCGCCGTCGCCGAACTCGTGTCGTTGCAGTACCGCCCTGGTGGGCAGAACGAGCAATGTGTCTGACCACCTTCACTGAACGTCCCGGGCGCACAATCGGCATTACCACTACCGTCCGTCGCAGGGCATTGTTTGCCGACTTCGCACCTCGTGCACGCGCTCACGGCGCCTCCGTAACTATAAAATCCTAACGCGCAGTTCAGCTGTATGTCCTGCGTTGTATCCGTGCAGTAGCGCCCTGGATCACACTCAGTACACGCTGCAGCTCTCCCTAAACTGAACGTTCCCGCTTGGCACTGCGTCTGATCACCCGGAAGCGGCGTGGGACACGCCGATCCCGCGGTACAATTTGAGCACGCCTGCGCGCCTGCGTAAGACTGCGTGCCGATCGGACACAAAGCCGGAGCGGACGCTCCATCGGCGCACGAGTAGCCTTCAGGACACGTTACACATCCTGCGCCGGCCGCCGCCGCGGTCGGCTGCCGAAGTGGGTCGGTGTCGTTGTAAGGCCTCGCAAACGCAACGGCGACATCCTTGAGAGCCCAGCCGCTGTAGGTGCCCGCGCCGCACTCCTGGTACGCAGTGAGCCCTTCGGTCGGGCACGACTTACCCACCGGGCACGCTAGACAGCTTCCTGACGCAGAGCTGGGCTGGTACGTGCCGATATCACACAGTTCGCAAGACGTCGATCCCTCCTCTGCGTACGATCCAGCGGGACACGCCGAAGGCGTAATTCTTTCCGCAGTCGACTCGCACTTGTAACCAGCCGGACATGGCAAGCACGACGTACTTCCCACAGTAGCCGCATATGTCCCGGCCAAACAAGGCGAGCACGTCGAACTTCCCTCGGCTGCCGCCGACCCCGCGGCGCAAATCTCCGGCGTCACCGTGCCCGGCGATTCACACTTGTAGCCCGCCGTACAGCTTGTGCAAGTCGCTGACGCCGCCGACGCCGCGAACGTGCCAGCATCACACGTCGAACATTCGAGCGATCCCTGCGCGGACGATGTACCCGCGAGACAGGACTGCGGCGTGATTGTCGCCGCGCTCGCACACTTGTAGCCCGCCGGACACGGCGCGCACGATCCTCCCGCGGCGCCGTTGTACTCTCCCGCCGGACACGGCACCGCGATCGACGTCTTCAACAATTCACACTCCGTACCCGCCGGACACTGCGAGCACGACGACTGCTTTCCCTCGAAAACGCACGTCACAGTCGTTCCCTCGTTGTCCAATCCCGCACCGTTATTCGTCACCTCCCCGCACCCCGACACGAATCCGTCCGCTTGCCCAGCCGTCTCGCACACCATCCCGATCGTGCCCGTCGGGCTCACTGACGGCGCGCACGTCAACGTCATCGTCCCCGAATCCGGCAGCGGGATCACGCACGTCGCCGCTTGCTCTTTAAAAAAGCTCAACCCGCCCTCCGCGTACGCGCACGTCGCCGCGATTTTCGACCCGTCCAGCCCGTGACTCGCCTGATACGCCTCCTGCAGCGCCGTCACCCAATTCGCCTCATCTATCGCGTTCCCCGCGCAATCCGTGGCGACGTCCCACTGGCACACCGCGTTCGCGCCCGTGGCGTAATTTCCGACGCCGCAGTCGGCGCACGACGTCGCCGTCCCGTCGCCGCTCGTCCCCGCCGCGCAGTCCGCGCACGCGCCGTCATCGATGAACTGTCCCGCCGCGCACGTCTGCGCGGACGCGGGCGTTATCAATGCCGTCGCCGACAGCGCGAGGAGCGTCGCGAGCGTCAGCGCGCGCCGCACGCGCGCGAAACGAGGCCGCGGCTCTTTCGGCATTTCGCAACGCGTCGACGGTTTCGTCTCTACGCGTCGCCGACGATCGACGACATGCGCCCGTCGCGCGTGTGCGCGCCCGCGACGCACGTTTCTCTCGCGGGCGTCGCGGACGCGCGCGTGGGGGCGGTGCGCGCGATGTAAACTGACGCGATGGGGCCGCGGGCATCGTCCCCCTCAACCGTCCGGGCGGCGCGACGGCGGCTCGATTCGACGGATGGATTCGATTCGCGGCGTCGCGCGTCGACGGACTCGTCTCTACGGATTTTTTGGATGGATTCGTTCGTTAAATAATGCACGCGGGCCGAAGATGCGCGCGCGCCGGGCTAACGCTCGAGCCAGGCGTCTTCTTCCACGGCGACGCCGGTGTGACGAGCGACGCGATCGCAGACGACGAGGACCTCGTCGCCGGGGACGAGCTCGGCGACGGAGACGTGCGCGCCGCCGGGACGGACGAGACGACACGTCTCGGCGTTTTGAAGTAAAACGGCGAGCGTGCCGACGTCGGGCCCGCTCGGGTGGTCGGCTTCGATCATGAGCATCGAACGACGCTCCATTTTGACGCGAGCGACGTTGGCCACGCGCGTTCGGCCGTCGGCGGCGCAGACGAGGATTTCGCTTCCACATCGCAGCTCGCTCAGGTAGGACGTTTTACCGTTCGGGGCGCGCACGTATGACGCCGTCGGGCCCGCATTGACCCTAAATGGACGCGTGTTGACGTAGCCGCACTCGATGTTTTCCGCGTGAATCAAGAACAAACCGCTCGCGAACGATCCCACCAGCATGCCCTCGCCGAGCTCAAAGTTCGTCGCCGCGTCCACGGCGCATCGATCACCAGCCCCCACGCGTTTCACCGCAGTCACTCGCGCGGGCACCAACTCTAATTTTTCACTCGATTCCCCACCGAACGAGCGCATCGCATCGGCTAACGCGCGTACCTCCGCCGGGTCGTTCGTCCGCAAGCACACGCCGTCGACGCCGGTCTCCAACGCCTCGAGCATCACTCGAGCCTCCGCGGCGTCGTGCACGCACGCGAACAGCGCCCTGTCTATCGGCGTTCCCGCGAACGCCGCGACTAAATTTTCTGCGGGAATGATGGACCAACCATCGACGCAGTCCATGACCAACACGTCGCCGTCCCGTCTCGAAGCCGCCGCCGCCGCCGCGCGAGCGCACTCCTCTGGCGATCTTATCACCGCGAACGCGCCTCTGCGCGCGCCTTGGACGCGATCGACGATCGAACCATCGTCTTCGGCGACGAGTAATTCGCAATTCACCGACTTTGCGAACGTCTCGGCGTCGCGCGCCGCGCAAACCACCGTGGTGGTTAGAGCTAATTCAGCAGCCGTCTGCACGCACTGCACGTTTGACGTCTGTAACCAGCACTGACGGGCGCGATCGCGATCGCGTTTGCTCGCGCGACACACGATGGTGTCGCTTCGACGCGCGCGCGCGGTCGGCGGCGCGTGACTCGCGAGCGAGCGCGCGGTTGAAGCCATGCGAGGCGAACAGTGTGGGACCGTGTGGGACACACATTGGACGATGTGTCGGCATAATTCGACGTACAGACGCGCGTCAGCGCGAGCTTTCGACCGAACGACGATCGAGATTGAACGATGAAAATTTTCACGGCGACGCTATGCGCGCTTCTTGTCCTCGCGTCCGGCGCGCTCGCGGCTGAGGCGGACGATGACGATACGAAAGAGGACATGCTGCGGGATTTTTGGAAGGACGAAATGGCGAACTTTGAGTACACGATGACGAACGCGACCACGGGCGAACCGATAGAGGGCGCGGGAGCTATCGTCGCGCCGACGTTCTCGCGCGATAAAGTTCTCGGTGCGTTTGAGAACGATTGTGTTTAATATTGATTTTCGCGCGCGACTGACGCCGCCGACGCGGGCGTGTTTCGTCGCAGTGGGCGTCTTCATACCCGCATCGAGCGGTTTCATGAATTCGCAAAAAACGGTGAACGTCACGGTGTGTGAATTCATGTACCCAGAAAACTGCCTGATGGAGACGCCGTATCCCGGAGCACCGAGCGAGTATGCGTGCGGCTTGTCCGACGAGGAGCGACCAGAAACTGGATTCGAGTGCGATTCGCGAGAAGTCGAAGTTGAGCCCGACGGCGATCTGTCCGTTGACGTGGAAATCGAAGAAGAAAATGAAGCGTTGTACGACGATTACGCCGAGTCGCCAGCGCCGGCGCCGGCGCGAAAGTTACTCGCGTCAGCTCGAATCGGGCGCGCGAATCCGCGAAGATCGCGCACGCTGCGAACGGCGGGGACGCGCGGATACGGACGAGGTCGTTAACAGAGCGCCCCAGGGTACGGTTCAAGCTACGATGATCCTAACGATACGAATACAAAATTTTCTCTTCTTTCACACCACCGTGCCGCGCGACATACAATCGCGAAGTTGATACAATAACTGTCCCCCGCTCGCTTTGCTGGCCAACACCGAGATCGATTTCCCTTTTTTACCGCGGCCGAGCCACGCGGCGACGGCCAGAGCCTTGGCCTCGGTTTCTGTGTCGTCGTCTCTTGCTTTAGGGACTAAAATCACGCACCCATCGGACACCTTTTTTAGATGTTCGATGGATTTCGCATTCGTGATTTCCTCGGGGACGTCGTCCGAGCTCGATCGCGACGACGAATTCGCGCCCACGTTTTCGTCTTGCTGCCGCGCGAGAATGATTTCCAGCTCGCTCGCACGAACGCGGACGATTTGCTTCTTTAAGCATGGCAGTGCGGTGTCGAGGCCTTCTTGCGTGATTCTATAAGCGCACTCGACGCCGTCGACGATTTGACGTTCAAACGCACGAACGCCGCACGCAACGACCTGCAAACCAGCGTTCTTGCCATCCTTTCCCCGCGCCGTCAACACTTTTCGTGCGCCGTCGGACAAGTAATATAGACGCTTTGGAGTGACACCCGGAAGGTCGGAGTGCTGACGCGTCATCAACGCGTCGTCCAGATCGAGCGCGTCTTGCACGCCGTAATGTTTATTGATGCTCTTCACGATGGATCTGTCTTCAACCTTCATCACCGGCGCCACACGTTTCTTTTCGTTCCACTGCTCATTCGCACGCTCCATTCTATAAGTCTTGTTTGCGTCCATTTGCGGCGTTTGCTCCATCTCCGGAGGCAACTCGGCCGTCTTCTTCAACGCGGTGATGAAAAATCCACCCGTATCGTCGAGATGGGGAAATACTCGAACGCATCTCTCGAGCGGCATCGCGTCATACTCTCGGTTCCAAAACATCGTCTTCGCCACGGTTTTCATGCGTTTCTTCCCAGTCTCTTCGAAAGAGTCGTGCCATCCGTATATATCACCGACTTTCCATCTCTTCATCCCCGGTCGTCGCTTAAGCTCGGGCAAGCTCTTCGAGACGTCGACGAGCTCCACAGAGCCTTTCGCGCGCTTCAACAGCGCCGCGACGACGGACTCATTCTCCAATGGGTTCAAACTGCACGTCGAGTAGACTAAACGCCCACCCACTTCGAGCAAGCGCAAGGCGTGGGTGGCGATCTCAAGCTGAAGCGTGTGTAAATCCACCCCGCTCGAGGCGTTCCACTTCTTCCAAAGGTCGGGCGATTTCCGCAGCGTCCCATCACCGCTGCACGGGACGTCGGCTAAAATTCTATCGAACCTAATTTTCTTTCCCTTGGCGTCGTGTAAAATTGGAAACAACTGCGCCTGATGATTCGTCACGACGAGTGCCGGGGAGTTGCTTCGCTTGCACTGATGCGTGAGCAAATTCGCTCGCTGTAAAGACGCGTCGTTCGCTACCACCACCCCTCGAGGCGTCTCCCCAGCGTTCGTCGCGCCGTGCAACATCTCCAATAACTGTGACGTCTTACTTCCCGGCGCGGCGCACATATCGATCACGCGATGCTTCGGTTTCACCTCTAAAAACAACGGCGGAATCATCGAAACCAACTCTTGCCTCGTCAGCGCCCCCGTCTCCCCGGCGCTCTTCAAAAACGCGTGCAACCCGAGCACGCCGCGCGATTCACTCTGTTTCAACGACGCGCTCTGCGATATATCTATCTGCCAGCTCAAACGATCCGGATACCACGCGACGCACTTCGGCGGCTTCATCGACGCCTCGCGCTTCAGCGCCGGCAACACGTCGCCCTCCAGCTTCCTCCGCACCGCCTCCACGAGCGCCGTCGACGCGTTCAGTCGAAACGTCAGCGGCAGCGGTCTTCGAAACGCCTCCATCATCGCTCGAAAGTCGCCCGCGTCTTCGCACACGCCCTGCGCGGCGTAATACGCCTCGAACCTTTCGTTCGCGAGCGCCGGCGGCTCGAGCTTCGCGCGCTTCTCGCGATGCCCGTCGTCCATCGCGCGCGCGCTCGACGCGCCGGCGCGTCGCGCGCGTTCGCGAGCGATCCGCGCGCGCGCTCGTTCGTCGCTCGACGACGCGCGTCGTCCACTGGCGTCGTCCCGACGACGACGTGGGAC
>MDSW01184604.1_pt1 | contig 18127 bp, 16 predicted proteins | sample 811171 | NCBI WGS metagenome assembly MDSW01 (sample SAMN05326641, study PRJNA326480) | marine metagenome | isolation source: seawater | place: Atlantic Ocean: North West | collected 2012
ATTGTTAAAATTTTTTTGCCAAAAAAGTTTAACTGGAATTTTAAATATATTTCCTCTAGTTTTAATTTGATTGCTATTTTCTTTTTGATTTTTATAAAAATTTAAGTTTTTTATTGAATATATAAAAATAATATTATCACTTTTATCATTAAAAAAGAGTTTACTTTTTTTTATTAAAATTTTTTTTTCAGAGAGATCTCTATTTAATAAGTTTGAGATATAATCTAAATTTTCTCTCTTGAAAAAAAAATTACACCTCGAAAGAGCAATTTTGTTTATATAAATATTATCTTTATCAAAAAAATTTTTTTTACTTATGTAGATTCTTAAATCTTTAACTTCGCCTATCTCTTCAAAAACTTTTTTTTGATTTTCAAAAATTTTAGTATCCTTTATGTAAAAATGTGGTTGAGGGAGGATTCTATAAGTTATATCGCTTGAGAGGCTAAAATTAAGTTGGAACTCTTGAATTAATTTGTCATAAAGGACTTTTTGAACCCTTCCACTGTCATACAAGCTTGGTATTGATAGATATAATAGATATAAGAAAAATAAACTAGCAAAAGTGAAAATGCCAATCTTAAAATTTAATTTTATATTAAAATTTATTTTTTTCATAAAACTAAAATGATTTATAATGGTTGTTTATAAATGATAAATTTAAATTATTTACAAGATCTTAATTCTGCTCAAAAAGAGGCTGTAATAAACACTGATGGGCCTATTTTGGTAGTCGCCGGGGCTGGATCGGGTAAAACTAAAGTATTAACATCTAGAATTGCACATATAATAAAAAATAAAAAAGCTTTTCCAAACCAAATATTATCCGTCACTTTTACAAATAAAGCCGCAAAAGAAATGCATTCAAGAGTAAGCAAGATACTTAAATCTGAAGCTGTAGGCCTATCTTGGCTTGGCACCTTTCATTCAATATGTGCAAAAATTTTGCGAAGACACGCAAAGGCAGCTGGTCTAACCTCAAATTTCACAATTCTGGATACTGATGACCAAATAAGACTCATAAAAAATATCTGTAAATCTGAAAATATTGATATTAAAAAAATCTCACCAAAACTAATACTTGCAATCATAGACAAATGGAAAAATAATGGATGGTATCCTAAAAATGTTATCTTAAGTAAAAAAGATATCTTTGAAAAAATAATTCTACCAGTTTATAAAATTTATCAGCAAAAACTAATAGATTTAAACTGTTGTGATTTTGGAGATCTTATTTTGCATTGTGTTAATATCTTAGAGACAAATAAAGATATTTGTGAAATTTATAATAAAAATTTTAAATATATTCTAGTAGACGAATATCAAGATACAAATTACATACAAAGCAAATGGCTTAATATTTTAGCAAAGTTAAATAAAAATATTTGCTGTGTTGGGGATGATGACCAGTCAATTTATAGCTGGAGAGGAGCGGAGATAAAAAATTTTCTAGAATTTGATAAAATATATAAAGATACAAAAATAATCAGACTTGAACAAAATTATAGATCTACTCAGAATATCTTATCAGTTGCCTCAACTCTTATATCTAATAACAAGAAAAGAGTTGGTAAAACTTTAACTTCTCAATCAAGTGAAGGGGACTTGATTAAACTTAGTTGTTATAGAAATGGAAAAGACGAAGCAATTGGTTTAAGTGATGAAATTGAAAAAAGACTTAAAAAAACTTTTTCATTAAATAGTATTACAATTTTAGTAAGAGCTATATTTCAAACAAGGGAATTTGAAGAGCGGTTTCTAAAAATTGGATTGCCTTATAGAATTATAGGTGGCACAAAATTTTATGAAAGAGCAGAGATTAAGGATTGTATTGCTTATTTAAGATTGGTTTATCAAGAAAAAGATGATTTGGCTTTTGAACGTATAGTTAACAATCCTAAAAGATCAGTGGGAGACAGTACTATAAAGTTGATACACGACTATGCAAAAATAAATTTTCTTTCACTTGTAAGTGCATCTAAAAAACTAATTGAGATAAATAAAATTAAACCAAAAGCAAAAGTTGGATTAAGTAGCTTTTTAAATTTTCTTAGTAAATGGAAAAATGATTATAAAATAAAAAATATTTATCATGTTAAATTATTACAAGTTATACTTGATGAGTCAGGTTATTCTTTGATGTTGAAAAATAAAAAAGATTTAGAAAATGAAAATAGACTAGAAAATATTAAAGAACTATTAAGTGCAATGAAGGAATTTGATAATTTAGAGAGTTTCTTAGAACACGTCTCTTTAGCTACATCCATCGACCAAGAATGGGATGGACAAAAAATTAATTTAATGACCATGCACGCATCGAAGGGTTTAGAATTTGATGTGGTTTTCTTACCTGGTTGGGAGGAAGGTTTATTTCCACATCAAAAATCTATAGAAGAAAAAGGAGAGAAAGGTTTAGAGGAGGAAAGAAGACTTGCCTATGTGGGTATAACTAGAGCAAAAAAAAAAGCTTATATATCTTTTTCAATGAATAGGTTTTATCAAGGAGATTGGATTGATAGTATGGCGTCTAGGTTTATTGAAGAATTACCAGAAAAATTTATTGAGAAAAATATTTTAAATGACGAAAATGAAAATCAAGATCAAGATTTCGATTTTAATCAAGATTTTGAAATAGAAGAAGGTACTAAAAGCCCTGGTTGGATTAGATATCAAAAAAGAATAAAATGAAAAAAAGTATTTTAAATACTCTTTTAAAATCAATATCAGATTTAAGTTTAGATGGTTACATCGTTCCAAAAAATGATAGTTTTTTTACAGAGCAAGTAAAATACGATAGACTTAAACTAGTATCGAATTTTAGCGGATCAGCTGGAATTGCTGTTATCATGAAAAAAAAAAATAGTCTTTTTGTAGATAGCAGATACACTATTCAGGCAAAATTAGAGTCGGGTAAAAATTTTAAAATTATAAAAATTCATGAAAAATTACCAAAAGACATATTTAAAAATATCGAACTTGGATTCGATCCAAATTTATTCACATATACTCAGTTAAAATTTCTTTTTGGTAATAATATTAAATTAAAAGCTGTTAAAGAAAATCTTATAGACAAAATATTAAATTTAAAGCCAAAAAAAAATAACCCTTTTTTCTCTATCTCAAACAAAGCTGCAGGAGAAAGTTATAAAAAAAAAATTGAATTTTTATCAGATTATCTAAAAACAAAAAAAGCAGATTATATATTTATTAGTGCGCCTGAAAATATAGCATGGTTATTAAATATTAGAGGATCTGATACTCCTTATTCACCTCTTCCAAATTGTAATTTAATTTTGAGCAAGAATAATAAAGTTTATTTAATTACAGAAAAATATAAAGCTAGAAAGTTGCTAGAAGAAAAGAAATTGCTTTGGCATCAAATAATCGAAGAAGACAATTTTGAAAATTTTATAACAAACTTAAATGGAAAAAAAATAATTATCGATAACAAAACATTATCTGTATATAAAGAAAATATAATTAAATCCAAATTTGTAATAATAGATAGGTATGATCCATGTTATTATTATAAATCAATTAAAAACTCAAAAGAGATTGAAAATATGGCTCAATCTCACATAAAAGATGGAATAGCACTAACTAAATTCATATATTGGATTAAAAATTCTAAAAATAACAAAATTACTGAGCTTGAGGCAGAAAAAAAATTAGAAAAATTTAGAAAAAAAAACAAAAATTATTTATACCCAAGTTTTAATACAATTGCAGGAACTGGTTCAAATGCAGCGATTGTGCATTATAGGGCAACAAAAAAAACTAATAAAATTATAAAAAAAAATCACTTATTTCTTTGTGATTCTGGTGGACAGTATAGATATGGAACTACAGATGTAACAAGGACACTCTGTTTTAAAAATCAAACGAAAAGGATAAAAGATATTTTTACATTAGTTTTAAAAGGCCATATTGCAGTCGTAACAAGTGATTTAGAAAAAAATGATACTGGTAAAAAATTAGATGTTCATGCAAGAAAATTTCTTAAAAAGTTTAATCTAAATTATGGCCATGGAACAGGACATGGTGTTGGATATTTTCTAAATGTTCATGAAGGACCACAGTCAATATCTAAATATAGTCAAATAAAATTAAAAGAAGGAATGATTTTAAGCAATGAACCTGGATATTATAAAGAAGGGAAATTTGGTATTAGAATAGAAAATTTAATCTATATAAAAAAAAAGAATAAAAAATTATATTTTGAAAATTTAACTTTAGCACCAATAGATAAAGACTTAATTAATTATAAATTATTAAATAAAAAAGAAAAAGAATATCTATTTAATTATCACTTGTTAGTTTATTCAAAAATATCAAAATACTTATTCCCACATGAGAGAAAGTGGTTAATTAAGAATCTTTAGTATTTAACATTTTTAAAAACTCAGATTGAGAAATAATTTTAACATTTAAATTTTTTGCGTCATTAATTTTTCTGACAGTAGGTTTCTCACCTGTGACTAAAAAATTAAGTTTTTTACTCACATTGCTAATAATTTTACCTGATTTATTTTCAACCAGGGACTTCGCTTCCGCTCTACTAATTCCTACAAGTTTACCTGTAAACATAAATGTTTTCTCTCCTAAAATATTATTTTTAGAAACTTCCTTTTCATTTATTATTTTAAGATTTTTCTTTAACTCATTTAAAACAATTAAGTTTTTTTCATTTGAAAAAAAATCTTTAAGAGATTTAATTTGGGTTTCCCCAATACCATCGATATTTATTATCTCCTCAAAATTATTACCTATGCCCAAAGCAAAAAATTTATTTGGATTCTTCAATGTTTTAGACAACAATTTTGCATTTTCTTGCCCGATATGCCTGATACCTAAAGAATAAATAAATTTGCTTAATGATATATTTTTTTTGTCTTCTATAGAATATTTTAAATTTGCAACTGACAAGTTTCCCCATCCATCTAAATCTGAAATTTTTTTATAGTCAAGATTAAATATATCTTGAGGATATCTTATTAATTTTAGTTCCCAAAAACTTTCTATAATTTTCTTTCCTAAACCATCTATATTAAAAGCCTCTTTGGAAACAAAATGCTTAATTTTTTCAATGGCTATTTTTTCACAACCATAACCATCATTAACACATCTTCTTACAGCATCAAATTTTTTCGTTATTCTATTATATTCTTTAATAGTCTTAGATCCACATGAAGGACACTTTGTAGGGAAATTAAATTTTTTTGAATTTTTATTTCTTTTTTTAAAATCAACTGCAATAACCCTAGGTATTACATCCCCCGCTCTTTCAACTGTTACTATATCTCCAACCCTTATATCTTTTCTTTCTATCTCGTCCTCATTATGTAGAGTAGCATTTGATACCAAAACACCACCAATATTTACTGGTTTTATTTTTGCTACTGGAGTTAAAGCTCCCGTTCTACCTACTTGTATTTCTATTTTAAAAATTTCAGATGTTGATTTATTTGCAGAAAACTTATGTGCTATGGCCCATCTAGGTGCATTTGCAACAAATCCTAATCTTTTTTGTAGTCCAAAATCATTTATTTTGTATACAATTCCATCAATATCAAAATCTATCTCTTTCCTTTTGCTTTCTATTTCATTGTGATATTGAATTAAATTATCAATTCCTTTAATGATCTTATTAAAATTATTTACTTTAAAACCCCAATTTTTTAGCATTTTCAAAAACTGAAGTTGATTTGATATATTTAATTTTTTTGAATAACCAAAAGTATATGCAATAAATTTTAATGGAATTTTTTTTGTTTTTTCTGGGTTTTTTTGTCTAAGAGAACCTGACGCTGCATTTCTTGGATTTGCAAATATTTCGTTTAATTTTTTAAAGTCTGAATTCCGAATAAAAACTTCACCCCTTATATCTATTTCAGATGGAATATTATTTCCTATTAAAACTTTTGGTATATCAGTAATAGTATTTAAATTATTAGTAATATCTTCCCCTTCTACTCCATCGCCACGAGAAAGCCCCTGGACAAACTTACCATCTTTGTAAAAAAGAGATGCTGAAATTCCGTCTATTTTAGGTTCTGCACTATATTGTAACAAATCACTATTTTTTAAGCTCAAAAAATTTACAATCTTTTTTTCAAAGTTTACCAAATCCTCTCTATCAAAGGCATTATTCAGAGAAAGCATCGGAACAATATGTTTTACTTTTTTGAAATTTTTCGACGGTTTGAATCCAACATTTGCAGAAGGAGAATCGGCACTTTTTAGAAATGTATGATTTGTTTCAAGTTGAAGAATTTCTTTCTTTAAATCATCATAAACAGAATCATCGACTATTGGTCTACTTTTATTAAAATATGCTTCATTATATTTTTTAAGTATTTTAATTTTTTTTAAATAAATTTCTTTAATTTTTAAATTATTCTTTTTAATCATTTGAATAATTTTTTAAACTTACTAAATACTGACTTTTTTTCTTTTTTAATTTCAAATGTAGTTTTATAATCTTTATTAAATATTTTATAAGATTGCTCATACCATTCACTCGACTGATAGTTATAACCTAATAAATTTGCATACTTTTCAGCTTCTTGGGTTAATCCAATTTTATAGTTTGTTTCAACAAGTCTGTGAAGAGCCTCTTCAACATAAATTGTAGTGCTGTAAAATTCTGTAATATTTTTAAATCTATTTATTGCAGCAACCCATTTTTTTTTTTTTAAGTAGTATTTTCCAAGATAGATTTCTTTTGAAGCCAAAATATCATTTATTAAATTAACTTTAAATTTTGCATCTTGAGCAAAATCTGTATCTGGATAATTATTTACAATAAACTCAAATCTTTTTTTTGAAATTAATAACGGTTCTAAATCTTTTTTCTCATCAATAATATTTTCATAATAACACATTGCAAATAAAAAGTGTGCATAAGCTGTGTTTGGATGTTTTGGATATTTTTTAAAAAAACGATCTAATTCTGATATTGCTTCATCATAATAATTTTGTGAATAAAAAGAATAAGCCGACAAAAGCACTGCCTTTGGCGCCCATTCTGATTGTGGGAATAATAATTCTGCCTCATTAAATTTTTTAGCTGCGTATATTGCATCACCTTTTTCTAATTCCATATATGCTTCTTTATAAGCATCAATCATTTGCAATTCCAAATTTTCATCTTCAAGAATAGAAATTTTTTCTTTATTTGAATTACATGATGTTAAAGTAATTATCAGAAAAGCTGTTAAGACTAAAATTATATTATTTTGCATTTATTGCTTTTAACAGATAAATTACAAAACTTAAATTATTTAGGCTATAGATTTCAAGTTTTTTTTGTTAATAAAATAGTTAGGTATGACTTTTTCTTTTAATTCAAAAATTGAAAAATTTTTGTTACTATTAAATACTTCTCTTAATAATTCGTTAGTAAGTTTGTGACCTCCTTGGGAACAAACCACTTTTCCAATAATCTTATATCCAGACAAAAACAGATCACCCATACAATCTAGTATTTTATGGTTAACAAACTCATTTTTATTTCTTAGTTTTTCATTATTTAAAATATTATTATTCTTGACAACAATTGCATTATCAAGTGACCCACCTTTAGCTAAGTTCATGCTTCTTAATTTTTCTACATCTTCATAAAGACAAAATGTTCTAGAATTATAAATATCTGTTAGATCATTTTCATAAACATTTATTATATTTCTTTGATTACCAATTAATTGATTTTTAAATTTTATTTCAAAATCTATTTCTAAAGTTGTTTTAGTGGGTTCTATTGAAATATACTTTCCATTATTGTTTAGTTCAATTTTATTTAAAATTTTAATTATTTTAATTGGAATATTTGAATCTCTTAAACCTACTGCGTTTATCGCTTCTACAAATTTTTTTGAAGATCCGTCCAAAATTGGAATTTCATCTTGGTCCACTTCTATTAGGGCATTGTCTATACCCATCCCGTACAAAGCTGCCATTAAATGCTCAACTGTTGAAATGCTTATACCCGAGTCATTTGTTAATGTTGTGCACAAAGTTGCATCAGTAACATTAAAAAAATTTGCTAAAATAATATTATTTTTATTTAAGTCGACTCTTTTAAATGCAATCCCACTGTTGGGAGAAGCAGGTAAAATTTTCATGTTAGCTTGCTTTCCTTTATGTAGGGTTATTCCCTCAAATTGTATTGGCTGATTAATGGTTTTTTGATTTAAAAAAGTCATACTGTTTTATAGGTTTTGTAAGGGGAATTTAAAAAACAACTAATATTACGATAAAATACAATTATGATAATAGGTGAAAAACCTTTTCAAAAAAGCCCATTTTTGCTTTTTTTTTTCCAATTACGCTAACCTCATTCAAATTATTATCTTCCAATACAGCCAACCCGGCTTTTGATAAATCATCAACATCTATATTTAATAAAGATTTAGCATAATTTGTACAAATTATTTTATTAACCTTTAATTGATGATTTTTAAATATCTTTTCAATCTGTGATACAAAAGTTTTCTGTAAATATATAAAACTTAAATCTAAGATAAAACTTTTACACTTTTTTTCAAATGGAACAAAATTATATTCTACACCATCTAAAAAACATTTTTTTACTATAATATGAGCAATATACTTATCAGGATGATTTTTGATTAATTTATACCTAATATCTTTTAATAAATATTCAATTTTACTTTTATTAATATTTTTATATTCAAAGTTTTCTTTTAGAGCTATATCAATTGAGTTAGCTGAAGTATCCTCAACCATCAAATTAACTTTATGCATTGTAATATTTTTAAATTTTCTCTCTATATCAATAATTAGTTCTTTCAGGTAACTGTCAAAATTTCTGGAAAATAAATTGTTATTATTAATGTATTCAAGATCTATATTTTTAATAAATAGTGGACTTGATTTATCACTAGAGGAAATTATAAAATTCATCATTCCAATCTGAATATTAATATTCAAAAAAAAATGAAAATTAGTCATCTGGAAGTTATAATTCGTTTTTTTAATCTAAGGTCAATTAAATTTTTCATATCGCTATGATTATAAATATTAAAAGCATACTCCATGAACTTATTGTCAATATCTACAGGAAATTTTATTATTCTTTTATTATTAAAAATAATATCAATTCTATTTGAAGGATAAATTTTTATTGAATTCATATTTTCGATTCTAAAAGGAGAATTTTTTAAAATTTGTAAAATATTGTTAATATATTTAAGATTTATTTCACCTGATATATTTGGTATTGATGAAAATATTTTTTTACTTTTAAATACCCTGCCATTATCACCTATATATAAATCGTTTTCATTTCCAATAACTCTAGCTATAGGGATCGTCTCAATTAAATTTACTTTTAGAGTACTTGGATAGATTTTTTTAATTTCAAAATACTTTATTAAAGGATTATTTGTAATAGCAAGTGAAGTAGATTTTGTATCAATTTCAAAAATGCTTTTATTTTTTAAATTATTAATCTCTTTTATTGTCAAATTATTATTAATATTTTCAATATATTTTATATTAAATTCTTCAGAAAGAAAGTTTGACAGATTTACATTAAAAATTGTTGTAAATAGAAAAAAAATTGAAAAATAAAAATATATTTTATTTTTTCTATTTTTTAATAGAAGCATCCTTTAGAATCCATTCAAGTAATTTAATAAAACTTGTACCTTTAAACGCAGCAATTTCTGGGACTAATGACAATTTTGTCATTCCTGGTTGTGTATTTGTTTCTAATAAGTAAAATTTATTTTTAAATAACTTAAAATCAGATCTTGTTACTCCTCTGCATTTTAAAAGTTTATGTGCTTTTAAAGCTATATTCAAAACTTTATTTAAATTTTGTTTAGTCAAATTAACTGGAATTATATGTTTTGTTTTTGAATTTGAATTATATTTAGCTTTGTAGTCGTAAAATTTTCTCTTTGGTTTAAGTTCAATAATTCCAAGTTTTCGTCCTCCCAAAATAGCTGCCTGTATTTCTCTTCCGCCAATATACTCCTCAACCAAGATTTCTTTATATCTTTTTAATTTAGTTAAATTTTTTTTTAAATTCCTATCATTGCAAATAAAAACATCAACGCTAGATCCCTCATTAATAGGTTTAATTACTATAGGAAAATTTAATTTCTTTTTAATTATATATTTTAATCTAATTAAATTTTGAAAATTATTTTTTATAACTAAAAATTTCGGTGTTTGTATGCCATTTTTAATGAATAATTTTTTAGAGGCAACTTTATCCATTGCTAGTGCTGATGACAGAACACCAGAATGAGTATATTTAACTTTATTAAATTCTAAAATTCTTTGGATATACCCATCTTCTCCAAACCTTCCGTGGAGCGCGTTAAATACAATATCTGGTCCAAAAGATTTCAAGTTTTTCACAAAATTTTTGGTAACGTCTACTTGTATAACTTTATATTTTTTTTTAAGTGCGTTTTTTACTTGTTTTGCGGTCTCAAGACTTATCTGCCTTTCCTTTGATATTCCGCCTCCCAAAATTAAAATTTTTTTTTTCATTTATTTTATTATTTCAATTTCTGTTTCTAGTATAACGCCAGTTTTTGACTTTACATTTTTCTCTATAAATCTAATAAGCTTGTACATATCCTCAAATGATGCATTGCCTGTGTTTACCAAAAAATTACAATGTTTTTTTGAGATTGAAGCTTCTCCAAAATATGTTTCAAGCGGAACAGATTTTTTAATTAATTCCCAAACTTTTTCAGATGTCTGATCTATGGGATTTTTAAATGTGCTACCCCCAGTTTTTATTCTTGAAGGTTGAGACATATTTTTTTTATTTTTCATAAAATTAATTTCACTTTCAATTTCCTCTTTTTTTTTCTCTTTACCTTTAAATGAAGCACTTAAATAAATATAATCTTTAGAAATATTGCTTTTTCTGTATCCAAATTTAATCTGTGAACTTGGTATTGTTTTTATTAAACCACTTTTCTTATCTATAATTTGAACGGATAACAATATATCTTTAAATTCATTTCCATAACAGCCAGAATTTATTTTTAGCCCTCCTCCTACTGTACCAGGTATACAAGATAGAAACTCAAAACCACCGATTGAATTATTTAATGCAAAATCTGAAAGTTTTTTATCAGTTGCTCCGGCACCAGCTACAATTACATTATTTGGTAAAAGCGAAATATTTGAAAAATTCTTTCCTAATTTGATTACAACGCCATCAAATAACTTATCATTTAATAAAATATTTGATCCAGCGCCTAAAACAAATATATTAATTTTATTTCCAAAATTTTTAAGAAATTGCGCGAGTTCATCTAGATTTTCTGGCTTAAAAAAAAATTTAGTAATTCCACCAATATTAAACCAATTAAGTTTTTTTAAATCATAATTTGATAGGAAAGTGCTTTTGAAGCTTTTTGAAAATTTAAGAATTTCTTGATCTAACATTAACTAGCTAATTGTTACTATTATAATTATATAAAAAAATCTAATTTATAAAAATGAATTTTTTATTATTCTAAAAGAAATAAACGATAAATAAAATAAATATATAAATATTAAATTTCTTTTACGTGATAAGAATTTTATTGGCAAAAAATGAACAAAAAGTAAAAAGAATAGTATCATAATTAAGGGATCATAATACTTATGATATATTGTATTTTGAATATTCGATAAAATTAAAAGTAAAAATAATAAAAAATTTATAAATTTTGATTTTATTAGATATATAATTATTAATAGAGAAAAAAAGCTGAAAATAAAAAATATTAAATTATTATTAAATAGAAATAAGGATAATTGAAAAAAAAATCCACCTCCAGTAAATGCTCTTAAATAATCAAAAAAATATATATTTATTATAAAAAAAATTAAAACTAAGAAAAAGTTTTTTTTTACAGATAAGATAAACTCATTTAGAAATTTTTTTTCAAATAGAAATGGAATAAGATGGAAAAATACTATTGTACTCACAATAAGTATTTTGTTTGAGATATTAAAATCTAAACTTACCTTATCATTGATATCTGCTCCAGGGGTTTTTGCTAGTAAAAAATTTATATCTAATACGAATAAGTAATACAATGCTGGCAAGCTTGATAGTCCACATAAAAATATACCGATTAAAATATGTTTTTTATTTACATTTTTCAAAAAGCAGAAAAAATAAAATATAATAAATACCGAAAAGTTTGGGCTTATATAAGACGCTATTAAAAGATAAATAATATTTTTATAAAATGAGCTAATATTTTTTGAATTATTAAATTTTAAAAATTCGTAAATCGACAGCGTAAAAAAAGTTAATCCAATAATTCTACTGTCTGGCCAAATTGCTAAAGACCTAAATGTTGGGGATAAAAAGATTGAAATTGATAATAAAAATAGAATATTTTTATCTATATTTTTGAATTTTAAAGTCAAACATTTAAAAAAAATATAAATAAGAGTAATGCTTAAATTAAAGTGGAGAAATCTAATTAAATCAAAATTAATACCAATTTTAGAGAAAAAACTTAAAAAAATTAAATATACTGGTGAATGTCTGTGATTATATTGATCGTAATTGTAAAACGTTTTAATAAAATTTTCTGAAAAATCTCTTATGACAGGAAAGTTTGTATTATACCAGTCTGGTTTGGCACCATAATTTAGGTTCTCGCCCCAAAAAAAACCGGCAAGAAGCGTGGCATATAAAAATATAGAAAAATAAATATTTTTTTTAAAAATGAATTTTTTTTTTGTCATTTTTTAATAAAAAATTTTATCAATGCTTTTTTATAACCTTTTTTTTTACTTTGATTTTTTTCTGTCAATAAGTAAAAAAAACCTCTTAGAATAAAAAAAGTATACCCAAATAATTTATCCGAAAAGGTACCTATTTTTTTTATCAAAGTTAAAAACCCAAAAGTTGTTTGAAAAGTTCTGTCAAGTGGATTTGCAATCGAAGAACTTCTGCCTATTTTATGAAAAGTTTTTATTTTTTGATCGCATACAAGCCTGCCATAATTTTTTAATCGATATGACAACTCAATATCCTCTGGGCCATAAAAAAAATCTTCATCACCTAGTCCTGTTTTTTTTAAAATATGAGCTTTATATATTGAGCAACATCCACTTATAGCATCTGTTTCTACTAATCTGTTTAAATTTTCATTATCGAAGTATCTTTTTTTTTTCAAGTTCATAGTTCTTTGAAATTTCAAGTAAAACCAGCTCATTTTAAATCCTTTAAACCAAACACTTTTTTTAATGTAGGCATGCATTATTTTGGGAGATGCACTTACAATGTCTTTTTTTTTTACTGTGTTAGAAATTCTTTTAAAATAATCTTTTTGAATAATAAAGTCATTATCTATTCTAAGTATTTGATTATAATTATTTCTAATTAAAAAATTGTACGCCAAATTTAATCCAGCAGTTAGACCTAAATTATTTTTATTCCTTAATATATATAAATTTCTATTATTTTTTTTAACATTAAATATATTATTTTTGTGATTCATAAATATAAGTTTCCCGTATTTTTTAATTTTTGGTTTTATAAATGCTCTGTTTGATATTATTTGCCCTCTGTGCCAACCTGATATTTTAAGTATGTTTTGAATTTTTGAACCATTATCAATCAAAAAAACATCAAAATTGCCCTCATTTTGATAAATACTTTCTAAACAATCAATTGTGTTTCTCCAGTCATTCCAATTTAGTACAACTATAGCTGAATTCATAAAATTTTTTCTAAATTATTTTTTAATACACGATGCATGAATTCCGCAATAATAGTTAGAAAAATCTTTTGAAAATATTTTTACTATTTTATTTAACAAATCAAAAAATATAAAAAATATTGTTTGTAAAAACGGAAACTTAAAATATCTAAATATATTTTGATAAGACGCAAAAAATGGGCCAACACCTATTAAAGTAATTTCACATTTAAATCCTTGATCCTTTAAAATTTTTTCTAAATAAAAATGAGTCGGTCGAAATATATCTTTTGGGTCTGGATGATATAAAATTAAAAATGGAACAAAAATCTCAAAATTGCCTTTATCTTGCAAAATTCTGTGAATTTCAGATACTAAATTTTTATAATTTTCAACATGTTCAATTGTATTAAATAAAATAACATTGTCGTATTTGTTATCTTCAATTGCAATTTTATTTTCTAAATCAATTTTATTTTCAGCATTTTTATAAAAATCAGCTTTTTCTATTGTTGCCTCACTACTACCAATAAAATCATAATAAGTTAAATTTGACCCATCTCCAGCTCCTAAGTCAATTGTTTTGCCTTTAATACTAATTGTTTTTAAGAAATAGTTATGGGTTAATCTTATTGGAGAGAGTTTTTTTTTAAATGACAAGTAAATATGTTTAATAAAATTAAATGATAGTGGGTAGTTAAAAATTTTCATTAAATTTTAAATTTTGATTTCTTGCTATCAGTCAAAAAAGTTTTTACAGTTTCAAGTGTCAACCTATTATAAGATTTTCCAAAATTTTCTATTTTTTCTATTATATTAGGTGGAACTGTTATTATATGACATCCTGTTTTTTTTGCATATAAATAGTTGTAGGGTTCTCTCACACTTGCCCAAAGAATTTTTACTTTTTTAAATTTTTTTGCTATCGAGATACTTTTTTTTAATTCTGGAATTGGATCTTTTCCTGAGTCGCTTGCTCTTCCTATAAATATTGAAATAATTACATCTGAATTTTTGTTTATAACTTTTAAAATACTTTTTGTTTGTTTGGCTGTGTAGACTGCAGTTATATTAATTTTAACTTTTTTACTCGATAAATATTTAATAATTTTTCCAGAAAAAACTCCTTTTGAATTGCAAACTGGTATTTTAACATAAACATTTTTTCCAAACTTATTTAATATTAAAGCTTGTTTTTTCATATCAATGTAATTGTCTGCAAATACCTCTAAAGATACAGGTTTTCCATTTGATGCATTTAATATCTTTCTACAATAATCTAAATAATTCCTAGCACCCGCTTTCCTAATTAAAGACGGATTCGTTGTAAAACCTTTAACTTTTTTTTTTTTTGTGAATTTTTTTATTACGTTTATATCAGCGATATCACAAAATATTTTTGTGCTCAAAAGTTTTCCTTAAAGGCTCTTAGTTATGTCTTCAGTCATTTTTTTTGCGTCTGCAAATAACATTAAGGTATTTTCCCTGTAAAATAAATCATTATCTATTCCTGCATATCCTGGTGATAGACTTCTTTTGACGAATAATACTGATTTTGATTTTTCTACATCTAAAATAGGCATTCCATAAATAGGGCTTTGGGGATCAGTTTTTGCTACAGGATTAGTTACATCATTTGCACCAATAACATAAGCTACATCACAATTTGCAAAATCATTATTTATATCTTCTAACTCAAAAACCTCATCATAGGGAACATTTGCTTCTGCAAGCAAAACATTCATATGCCCTGGCATTCTTCCTGCAACAGGATGTATCGCGTATGATACTTTAACTCCATTTTTTTTTAAAGAATCTACCATTTCTCTCAGTGCATGTTGGGCTTGAGCTACCGCCATTCCATAACCAGGAACAATTATTACTGAGGAAGCATTCTTCATTAAAAAAGCAGCATCATCTGCGTTACCATTTTTAACCGGTTTTTGCTCTTTTGAAGAAGTTTTTGAACCTTCGTCAGTGGCTCCCCAACCACCTAAAATTACATTAAAGAACGATCTGTTCATACCTTTGCACATTATGTAAGAAAGTATAGCTCCAGAAGAACCTACTAAAGCACCTGTTATTATTAATGCACTATTTTCTAATGTAAAACCAATTCCTGCCGCTGCCCAGCCAGAGTAAGAATTCAACATAGAAATTACAACTGGCATATCGGCACCACCTATTGGAATAATTAATAGTACACCAACCAGAAGAGAAAGTGCTATTAACGACCAGAATAGATATTCATGTTGTATGCTACAAAGATAGATAATTAAACCAACTATTATTATTGCTAATGCTAAATTTAAAAAATGTTGACCAGTAAATGTAATTGGTGATCCTGACATTAGGCCTCTTAACTTAAGAAATGCAATTATAGATCCTGTGAAAGTAATAGCACCTATAGCGGCGCCTAAAGACATTTCAATCAAGCTTGAAATTTTTATGTTACCAGGAACACCCAAATTAAAAACTTCAGGATTTAGAAATGCTGATATTGCAACAAAAACTGCTGCCAAACCTACTAAACTATGGAATCCCGCGACAAGCTCTGGCATAGCTGTCATGGGTATTTTAAAAGCAATAAATGCACCTATAGATCCACCTATTATTAAAAAAAATAAAAGAAATATAAATCCAGTTGAAAAATTACCTATTGAAATAATAGTAACCCCTATAGCTATTGCCATTCCGATAATCCCAAAAAAGTTACCTTGTCTTGATGTTTCTGGTGACGAAAGCCCTCTTAGTGCTAAAATAAACAGAACGCCAGATATCAAATAAAATACAGCCAAAAGATTTGCGGACATTATTTATCTTTCCTTTTCTTTTTATACATTGCTAACATTCTATGAGTTACAAGAAACCCACCAAAAATATTTACTGCTGCTAAAATAATAGCTAAAAAACCAAAAATATTTGCAGTATCGAAAATTTTACTATTGTCCCCCGCTAAAGCTGCAACTATGGCTCCAACAATGATTACAGATGATATTGCGTTTGTAACTGACATCAGGGGCGTATGAAGTGACGGTGTAACACTCCAAACTACGTAATATCCAACAAATATTGCCAGAATGAAAATACTTAATCTAAAAATAAAAGGATCAATTTCCATATTATTTAACCAATGTATTTGAGATTATTTCATCTTTCATGTTTATATTAATTTTATTAGTTTTATTATCATAAAGATTTAGAACAAAGTTAAATAAATTTTTTGCATACAAATTTGACGCTGAAATTGGAAGTTTATTAAGTATGATACTTTCACCAACTATTATAACACCATTCTTTTCAATTGTCTCATCAGCTTTGGTAAATGCGGCGTTACCACCCTGAGAAGCAGCTAGATCGTATATTACAGATCCAGGCTGCATATTGCCTATCATTTGCTCATTAATAATTTTAGGTGCTTTTTTTCCAGGAATTAATGCAGTGCATATAACAACATCGATTTTTTTTAAAGTTTGTGAAATTAAGTCTTCTTGTTTCTTTTTAAAATCTTCCGAAGCTTCTTTCGCGTATCCACCTTCTGTCTCTAAATTTTCTGCTCCTTCTACGACTAAAAATTTCCCACCTAAACTTTCTACTTGTTCTTTTGAAGCTAACCTAACATCTGTAGCAAATACAATAGCTCCCATCCTTTTTGCAGTAGCAATAGCTTGCAATCCAGCTACACCTGCACCAACTACAAGTACTTTAGCGGCAGGTATAGTGCCAGCAGCAGTCATCATCATTGGTATTGCTTTCTTAAATAATGAGAATGAATCTACAACAGCTTTATATCCAGCTAGGTTGGCTTGGGACGACAAGATATCCATGGACTGCGCTCTTGTAATTCTTGGTAATAATTCTAATGAAAAAATAGAAATTTTGTTTTTATATTTATTTATTTTCTCTTGGTTACTATTAAAATTAAAATTTCCAATGAGAATATTTTTTTCTTTCATTATGTTTAAATTTTCTTCAGTTGGTAGATTCATTTGCAATAAGATATCTGACTCCTTTAAAATATTCTCTTTGCTGTCTACATCGCAACCTTCTTTAGTGAATTCTTCATCTTTAAAACCAAGGTGATCTGCCATACCTTTTTCAATCTTTACCTTAAAGCCATTAGAAATATATTTTTTTGAAATTTCAGGTGTAATTGATACTCTTTTTTCAAAATTTTTGTTTTCAGAGATTGATCCAATTATCATAAAAAATGTGATTATTTTTGTCTAGCTTTGTACTTAGGATTTTTTTTATTTATTATATAAACTCTTCCTCTTCTTCTAACTAACTTTGAGTTTAGATCCCTTTGCTTCAACGATTTTAAAGAACTTTTTACTTTCATAAAATTAGCCTGGCAACGTCCTACTCTCCCATGCCTTAAGACAAAGTACCATCGGCGCTGAAGGGCTTGACTTCCGAGTTCGGAA
>MDSW01167414.1_pt1 | contig 18125 bp, 17 predicted proteins | sample 811171 | NCBI WGS metagenome assembly MDSW01 (sample SAMN05326641, study PRJNA326480) | marine metagenome | isolation source: seawater | place: Atlantic Ocean: North West | collected 2012
AACTGTGGTGCAGTAAAGTTATATAAGAAAAATGACTTTAAAAGCGTAGGAATAAGAAAAAATTACTATACTTATCCTAATAGAAAAGTGCACGCTGAAATTATGTGCTTAAATTTATTTTATTAATTTCTAGACTAAAGGTATTATCTTCTAAAGGGTGCTTCTTTGAAATAGTATAGCCCAATTCATTTAAACTAGTGGGTAGTCCCTCAAGGGCTTCTCCACTTTTTATCTTTACTACTAAAGTTTGACCACTTTTTAATTTTTCCAATGCTATTTTTATTTTAACGAATGTAATAGGACATTTATCATGTGTTATGTCTAAAAATATTTTTTCTTTATTTTTATTTATCATACTATAAAATATATATAAAAAAAATGTTTAGTAAATATGAGTAAAATCAAAAAATCAATATCAAGAATTGAAGAACTCTGTGCTAATAATGGTGTTAAGTTTACTCATCAGAGAAGAATTATAGCTGATGTAATTTCAAAATCAAAAGATCATCCTGATGCAAATGAAGTATACCTGCGCTCTAATAAACTTGATCCAAGAATTAGCTTAGCTACAGTCTACAGGACTATTAAACTTTTTGAAGAGAATAACGTACTAAATAGAATAGATTTTGGAGGGAAAAGAGCTAGATACGAGGAATTAGATGAAAACTCGCATCATGATCATTTGATTGATATAGAATCTGGTGAAATAATAGAATTTGTTAATGATGAAATTGAGAAGCTTCAGATGAAAGTTGCAAAGAAACTAGGGTATGAATTAATAGATCATAGAATGGAATTATTTGGAAAGAAAATTTCTAAGTAGGGTAATATGGCAATAGCAGAAGACTTTGATTTTAATAATATTAATATAAGTGTAGGTAGTTTAGAAGTTAGACTTGCCGAAAATAATCTAGAAATAGATGCAGCTCAGGCATTAAGATATAAAGTATTCTTTGAAGAAATGAAAGCAAAGCCAAATCTCAAACAAAAAAAATCAAAAAGAGATTTTGATTCTTTTGATCATTACTTTGATCATATTCTAGTAATAGATCATAATATAGCAGGAAAAATTACAGATAAAGTTGTAGGCACTTATAGAGTAAATAGAGGAAATTACGAAGGAAAAAAGAATTTTTTTTACACTTCAGGTGAGTATAATTTAGACAAGCTTATTAAATTTAGCGGAAATATTCTTGAGTTAGGTAGAAGTTGCGTAGACAAAAATTATAGAAATGGAAAAACTATGCAATTATTATGGTCTTTCATAGCACAATATGTTGCTAAATATGATATAAAAATTATGTTTGGCTGTGCTAGCTTCCCAGGAATTGATGTAAATACACATAGTTATGCCTTATCATATCTATATAAAAAATATTTAGCTCCTTCAAATATTAGACCCATTGCATTGAAAGAAAGATTTATAAGTATGAATATTAATAATGGTCATGAAAATGATAACAACTTTAAAAACTTTATTTCTTCTATACCTCCCTTAATTAAAGGGTATATAAGACTAGGTGCTTTTGTTGGTGACGGGGCTGTAATTGACCACGAATTCAACACCATAGATGTTTGTATTGTTTTACCTACAGCAAAAATTGCTTCAAGGTATATGGAACATTATGATAGAAAATAAAAATTAGAAGCCTAACTTGATAGTTTTTTCAAAAACTTTTTTAATAGTCGTTAGTATTATATTTTTGGCCCCATTTCAATATCTGTTTGTAAAATTAAATTTAAGGCTCAAGGTTTATATACCTAAATTATTTCATAAAATTGTTTTAAAAGTAATTGGTATAAAAGTGAAGCTGATTGGTGAATACTCAAGGCTTAGGCCATTAGTTTTAATAGGTAATCATACATCATATTTAGATATAATAATCTTAGGTTCAATAATGCCAATTTGTTTTATAGCAAAATATGAAATAAGAGGATGGTTTCTTTTTGGGTTTTTAGCCAAAATGCAAAATACGATATTTATAAATAGAAAAAATCAAAAGACTTTGGAAAGTATAAAAAATATTAATAAGCATCTAAAAAACGAATCAGCAGTAGTTTTGTTTCCAGAAGGCACAACAAACACAGGAAAAAAACTTTTAGATTTTAAAAGTAGTTTATTTAATATGTTTGAAAATAACAGCATATTAAGATTGCAAAATTTTTCTCTTTGTTATACACATGTTAATGATATGCCAATTGATGATAGAACTAGGCCTCAAGTATCTTGGTATGGAGACATGAATATGATTAGTCATTTGACTAATCTACTGAAACTTAGTTGTATTAACGTGACAGTCGTATTTCATAAAAGTTTACCTACAGTAGGAATGAACAGGAAACAAATATCTAGTTATTCTTACAAACAAGTTAAAGAAGGAATAGATCTAGCCATTGATGGAATATAAAACTATGGATCAAAATAAAAAACTACAACAGAAAATATATGTGAAAACTTTTGGTTGTCAGATGAACAATTATGATAGTGAAAGACTTATTGAAAGTGTGGACAAAACACATAAACGAGTTTTAAGCCCTGAAGAAGCAGATGCAGTAGTTTTTAATACCTGCCACATAAGAGAAAAAGCTGCAGAAAAAATATACTCAGAAATAGGGAAAATAAAAAAGTTAAAAGAAGTTAATAAAAATCTAAAACTTATAGTTGTTGGGTGTGTAGCACAAGCCGAAGGAAAAGCAATGATACAAAGACAACCTACAATAGATGCTGTTGTAGGCCCACAGATGTATCACAAATTTAGTAGTGTATTAAATAATATAAAAAGTAAAAGAATAATAGAGTTAGATTTTGATAGTCACAGAAAGTTTCAGTTGCTTAAAGAGAAAAGAAAAATTTTCAGTTTATCTGCTTTTGTTACTATCCAAGAAGGTTGTGATAAGTTTTGCAGTTTTTGTGTTGTTCCTTTTACTAGAGGAAGTGAGTCATCTAGAAATGTAAATGATATAAAACTAGAAATTAAAAATTTAGTTTTCAATGGATGCAAAGAAGTAATTTTACTTGGACAAAATGTGAATGCTTATCATGGCCTTGATAAAAAAGGAAAAGAAAATAATTTAGCTGATCTCATATTGGAATTAGAAAAAATAGATGGTTTAGAGAGGCTTAGTTATACAACTTCTCATCCAATAGATATGAACGATTCACTCATTAAGTTACATGGAAAGAGTAAAATATTAAATTCTTATTTGCACCTTCCGGTTCAATCCGGCTCAAATAAAGTTTTAAGTTCAATGAATAGAAAGTACAGCAAAGAAGATTATTTAAAAATAATAGAAAAACTTCGAAAAGCTAATCCAAATATAGCGCTATCCTCTGACTTTATTATAGGATATCCTGGAGAAACAGATAAGGATTTTCAAGCTACATTAAACTTAGTAAAAGAAGTAGGTTTTGCTCAAGCTTACTCTTTTAAATATAGTAGCAGACCAGGCACAAAATCCTCAAGGCAAGAAAATAATGAAGTATGCCTTAAAGAAAAAGATAATAGACTAAAAGAACTTCAGGCATTATTAAATTTCCAACAAAAAGAGTTTAATTCAAAATTTATTTCAAAGACCTTAGAGGTTTTAGTTAAAGGTAAGGGTAAAATCAAAAATCAGTTTAGAGGTACCACAAAGTGGATGCAAGTAGTGAATTTCAATTCTACTAAAAAAATCAAGGATATTGAAAAAGTTAAAATTATAAAAGCTAGTGATAATAGTCTATTAGGAGAAGTTTTATAAGAAGTAATAAACAAAAGCAAATAGTATTCGATGTTGATGATAATTCAATAGCAGCATCTTTATTTGGTGAAAGGGATCAAAATATTAAGCAAATAGAGAAATCCCTTAATTTAGAAATAACAGCTAGAGGTAACATTCTACACATTGTTGGACAGGAGGCTTATAGAGCAAAAAATGTAATAGAGAGCCTTATTGAAACAGTCAAAGATAAAAGAATCATTGATAACGATGAAGTAGAAGCAGCCATACGTTTATCTGCCAACAGAGTATTACAAGATATAAAAAATGTTTTAATTAAAACTCCTAAAAGGAAAATAGCACCTAGATCCTTAGTGCAAAAAAAATATATACAATCTTTAAAGAATAATATTCTTACTTTTGGGACGGGTCCTGCTGGAACAGGAAAAACTTATTTAGCAGTTGCTGATGCTGTTGAAAAAATTACTGAAGGTAAAGTGGAAAGACTTATCTTATCTAGGCCAGCAGTTGAGGCAGGAGAACAACTGGGCTTTTTACCTGGAGATCTAAAGGAAAAAATAGACCCATATTTAAGACCTCTGTATGATGCTTTAGGAGACTGCATGAATAAAGATAAAGTTTCAAAATTGATTGAAAGGGAGAAAATTGAAATAGCACCACTAGCATTTATGAGAGGTAGAACATTATCAAACGCACATATTATTCTTGATGAGGCTCAGAATGCAACCCCAGTGCAAATGAAAATGTTTTTAACAAGACTAGGCAAAGATTCGCAAATGGTTATTACAGGAGATTTATCACAGATTGATCTACCTCATACAAAAAAGTCAGGACTGTATGAGGCTTTACATGTAACTAAAAATTTGACGAATGTTTCGCATGTTAGATTTAATGAAAATGATGTAGTCAGACATCCACTAGTAACAGAGATTGTAAAGAGTTATAAAAATAATATGAAGAACCATTAAAATGAGGCACTATTTTTACAACGCAAATATAAATATTTTTCAACAGGAAGCAAGATGGACTTTTTTAGAGATAAGCACTATAAGAAATGTTATAAAAGTTTCTAACCTTAAGAATAATGGATTATCCATTAAACTTACTAGTGACAAGGTGATGAAAAAAATAAATTTTAAATGGAAAGGAATAGATAAAGCAACTAATGTATTAAGTTTTCCAAATATTTCTAACAATGCAGTTTGTGATAAAAATACAATATACTTGGGAGATATAGTAATGGCTTATGAAACTTTGAAAAAGGAAACTAAAGTAAAAAATATTAATTTGCAAAAACATTTAGCTCATATTTTAATTCATGGAATACTTCATCTCAAAGGATACACACATGAACATATTTACGATACCAGAATAATGCAAAACGAAGAAGTTAGAATTTTAAAAAACTTAAATATTAAAAACCCTTACAAGATATAATTAGTGAAAAATATAATTAAACTTTTAAAAAAGATTTTATTTCCTAAAAAAGAAACCTTTGATCTAGTGGATAACTTGAGAGAAAATTCAGATCTTACAAATGACCAAACACATATGTTAGGAAATTTACTTCAGTTAGGAAATATTCAAATTAGTGATATTATGGTTCCAAGAGCCGACATAGTATCTATAAATATTACTAACAACTTTGAAAACACTCTGAAATTATTTTTAGATGCAGGTCATAGTAGACTACCTGTTTATAAAGGACAACTAGACAATATTGTAGGAATGATACATGTGAAAGACTTATTGCCATATTGGCATAAGAATACCGAGTTTTCTATAGAAAAGGTAAAGAGAAATGTTTTATTTTCATCTCCAGCAATGCTAGTTAGTGACCTTTTAGGCCAAATGAGAGCTACAAGAACACATCTAGCAATTATAGTTGATGAACAAGGTGGCACAGATGGACTTGTTACGATAGAAGATTTAGTTGAAGAAATAGTGGGTGAGATAGAAGATGAACATGATACAAAAGAAAAACCACTAATAACAGCCTTAGAAAATGGTGCTCTATTAGTAGATGCTAGAACAGATATTATTGATTTAGATAGAGCTCTGGGAGTTAACTTTTCTGATATTGATCTTTATGAGGATATTGAAACTGTAGGAGGCTTAATATTTACTATAAGTGGAAAAATTCCTAAAATTAATGAAAGCATACCTGAGCCAAGATTAGGTGTTAATTTCAAAATATTAGAAGCTGACCATAGAAAGATACATAAGGTGCTTGTTTCCAGAGGGGAAACATAGGGAGCTAGTACTATAAGTTTAATAAAAAAAAAATACTTAATTTCTTTTGTAATGGGAGGAATTGCAAGTTTAGGTTTTGCTCCTTATAATTTCTTTTTCTTTTCTATTTTAGCACTAGTTGCTATGTTAATTTTATTAGAAAAAGTAAAGGAAGAAAAAAAAGCTTTTAAATTAGGTTTTTCTTTTGGTTTAAGTTTTCATTTTTGTTGCTTATATTGGATAGCTATTGCTTTTAAGACTGCAAATTTTGGTGGTTTTATTTTCGGTATTTTAGCGGTCTTATTATTATCTTTGTTTTTATCAATTTTAGTAGGAATTACTTTTTATTTATTAAAACTAGCATGTAAAAATAAGAGTGCTTTTTTAAAGGCTATCATAATAATAATTTTTTTTTCAATACTAGATTGGATAAAAGGAAACATTTTATGGGGTTTTCCATGGTTACCTATTTCAGCAATTTGGACATTTAATAAAATAACTTTAACCCCATTTTCTTTCTTAGGGGTCTGGGGTTATTCTATGTTCACTTATTTTCTTGTAGTAGGAATATTTTTTCTGAAACGCAATTACCGAGTTTCTATTTTTTTTTTAATACCTTTTTTTGCTCTTTTTTTTGTAAATGAAAAATTCTTATTAAGCGAAAAGAAGAAAATAGACAAAATAAATATAAGGTTGGTACAACCAAATATACCACAGATAGAAAAATGGGATAAAAATAAAATTGAAAAAAACCTAAAGTTTTTAGTTCAATTAACATTAGAAGATAATTATGAGAATGTTGATTTAGTAATTTGGCCTGAAACATCAGTTCCATTTGACATTCAGAACAATAGTGAAAACTTTTTAGAGCTAAAAAGTAAATTAAAAAAAATAAACAACTTAATTATAGGAGGAATTAATAAAGAAATTGAGCCAGAAGTTAAAATTTATAATTCTTTATTTTTACTAAAAGAAAATTTAAAAGATACTTACATACACAATAAATTAAAATTAGTTCCATTTGGAGAGTTTATACCATTAAGAAACTTTTTAAGAAAAAAAAATATTACAATATCTGGTATTGACTTTTCAAGAGGAGAAAAAGTTAATATATTCCCTTTAAGTAAAAACATTAAAATACTCCCATTGATTTGTTATGAAGTGATTTTTCCTAGCATAACTAGACATAAAAGTAATGAATATAATTTAATAATTAATATTACAAATGATGCCTGGTATGGTAAATCTAAAGGTCCAGCTCAACACTTTGCATTAGCAAAAATCAGGGCCGTGCAGGAGGGTAAATATTTATTGAGAGTTGCAAATACAGGAATCTCAGGAATAATAGATAATAATGGAAATACTTTAAACTCTTTAGCTATTAATCAAAGAGGTATAATAGATAAAGAATTAGTTTTATCTACAAAGAATACTATGTATAGTAAGTTTGGAGATAAAATATTTTTTATTTTGATAATAATATTATTAATAATTTTAATAATTTTAAACTTAAAAAAAGGAATAAAATTTAAAAATGAAAAATAATGAGCATATTTTTACAAGTGAAAGTGTTTCGGATGGTCATCCAGATAAAGTGTGTGATCAAATCTCAGATGCAATAGTTGATTATTACTTAGCTAACTGTAAATATCCAGAGAAAACTAGAGTGGCCTGCGAGACCATGGTTACAACGAATAAAGTATTTGTAGCTGGAGAGGTAAGAGGAGACGGAAGATTAGAAGAAGTAAATAAAACTGAGATTGAAAGTTTAATAAGAAATGTAGTGAAATCCATAGGTTATGAACAAGATACATTCCATTGGAAAAGTATTGAAATAGATATTAATTTACATGCTCAGTCACCTGACATTAGTAGAGGAGTGGATGCATTAGAAAAGAATGAAGAAGGGGCTGGAGACCAAGGAATTATGTTTGGTTATGCTACTGATGAAACTGAAGTATACATGCCATTTCCTATTATGCTAAGTCACAACTTACTAAAAAAGTTTAAGAAAAAAAGATTGAATGGAGAAATTAATGAACTTGGCCCAGATGCGAAGTCTCAGTTTTCTGTAAAGTACAATAATAACAAACCTTACAATTTACATTCAGTTGTATTATCTATACAGCACAAGACAGATGTAAAATTAAAGCATATAAAAGATATAGCAGTACCTGTAATTAAAGAGATTATTCCAAATAATTGGACTTTGCCAGAAGAAAATATTTTTATAAATCCTACTGGAAATTTTGAAATAGGAGGGCCTCATGGAGATGCAGGCCTTACTGGTAGGAAAATTGTAGTAGATACCTACGGAGGAATCTGTCCTCATGGTGGAGGAGCATTTTCTGGTAAAGACCCCTCAAAGGTAGACAGGTCAGGAGCTTACGTGGCTAGATATATTGCAAAAAATATAGTAGGGGCAGGGTTAGCTAAAAAATGTACTATTCAGCTTGCATATATTATTGGAGTAGCAGATCCAATTTCCATATTTTTAAATACACATAATACTAGTAATATTGACCCCTCAAAGCTTGTAAAAAGCATTAGAGATATTTTTGATCTAAAGCCAGCTGGAATTAGAGAGATGTTAAACTTAGCAAAGCCTATTTACCAAAAAACAGCATCATTTGGACATTTTGGTAGAACTTATCAAAATGATGGTTTGTTCACATGGGAGAAACTAGATAAAGTAGAAGATTTAAAGGCACTGTTATAAAAATCAATAAATTTCATTATTATGGAAGAAGAATAGGGCCAAAACTAAGCCAGAGAAAAAAGTTTCTTCTTGATAATATATATCCGATTTTAGAATTGAATGAGAAAAATATTCAAGAATATTTAAACATAATAAAAAAAAAAAACCCAACTATATGTCTAGAAATAGGATTTGGTTCGGGAGAAAATTTACTTAATAATATTAATAAATATCAAGATAGCTTTTTCATAGGGTGTGAACCATATTTAAATGGTTTAACATCATTTATAAACGGCTTGCAAGAAAAATATTATGAAAGAATTAAATTATTTAAAGATGATGTAAGAATTCTATTAGATTACATACCTGACAACTTTTTTGATAAAATAATAATTCTTTTTCCTGATCCTTGGCCAAAGGCAAGACATGAAAAAAGAAGGTTGCTAAATGAGGTTAATATAAAACTAATTATTAGAACATTAAAAAAAGAAGGAATAATGTATACAGCTACTGATGTAAAAGATTACTTTTTTTCAATGCTCAAAAGCTTTGAGCATTTAAATAATTGCGTAATTATTAATAAAGAAAATTATATAAAAAAGCCAAAATTTATATCAAAAACGAGGTATATGGAAAAAACTAAGGTTATAAATGAGAAAGCTTTTTTTCTAGAAATAAAAAAAATTCTGGATTAAACAATAAAAATATTTTACCTTATAATATCTATAGAATGTATAACATAGACAATTTGTAATTTAGATATTATGTTATACTTACTAACTCAAGATATTAGTTATTTTTTTAGAAAAGGTTGTTTTTTATTTTTTAATTAAAAACTAAATAATATTATTGAAAGGGTAAAATGAAAGATACAGAAGAACTATCAGTAATGAGACCAGAGCTGTTGCAGATAGCAGATGCGGTAGCAAGAGATAAAGCTATAGAACAGGATCTAGTTATAGATGCTATGGAACAGGCCATACAGTCAGCAGCGAAAAAAAAATATGGGCAAGAGTTAGAAATTAAAGCACATATTGATAGGAAATCTGGAGAAATAAAAATTAGTAGAGTTTTAAAGATAGTTGATGAGGTAGAAAATAATTCAACTGAAATTACATTAGAGCAAGGCAAATATTTAGATAATGATGCTAAATTAGGAGCTGAAATATTAGATCCCCTTCCTCCAATTGACTTTGGCAGAGTAGCTGCCCAAACTGCCAAGCAAGTTATAGTTCAAAAGGTAAAAGAGGCTGACAAAGAAAGACAGTATTTAGAATTTAAAGATAAGGCAGGAACTATAATTAGTGGCATTGTAAAAAGAGTAGAATATGGAAACATATATCTTGATCTAGGTAAAGCTGAAGCATATATGAAAAAAGATGATACAATACCTAGAGAAATATTTAGGCCAGGTGATAGGACTAGGGCATATATTTCTGAAGTAAAACAAGATTTAAATGGACCACAGATATATTTGTCAAGAACATGTAATGAATTCATGGCATCTTTGTTTACTCAAGAGGTTCCAGAAATATATGATGGTATTATTAAAATACAATCAGTTGCCAGAGACCCAGGAAGTAGAGCTAAAATATCAGTATTTTCTAGTGACAAAACTATAGATCCTGTAGGTGCATGTGTAGGAATGAGAGGAAGTAGAGTGCAGGCAGTAGTTAATGAGTTACAAGGAGAAAAGATAGATATTATTCCATGGTCTGAGGATCCAGCGTCATTTATAGTTAATACTTTATCTCCAGCAGAAGTCACTAAAGTTGTTTTAGATGAAGAATATAAAAAAGTAGAAGTAATTGTGCCAGATGATCAACTAAGTTTGGCTATAGGAAGAAAAGGACAAAATGTTAGGCTTGCATCTCATGTTTCTAAGTGGGAAATTTCTATTTTAACAGAGGGGGCTGAATCAGATAGGAGACAAAAAGAACTTAAAAAAGAAACACAAGCTCTTATAGATGCATTAGTTATAGATGAAGTTATTGCACACTTATTAGTTTCTGAGGGATTTAAAACAATTGAAACAGTAGCTTACGTGCCTATCGAGGAATTAAAATCAATAGAAGGTTTTGATGAAAATTTAGCGGAAGAATTAAAAAACAGGGCTCTAACATATTTAGAAGAAAAAGACGATGAATTAGAAAAAGAAAGAAAAAAATTAGGAGTTGATGATAGCATAAAGAAAATTGATTTATTAGATTTAGAAATGATAGTATTACTAGGAAAAAATAATATCAAAACTAAAGATGATTTAGCAGATCTTTCATCAGAAGAGCTTTTAGATATTGTTGGAGATAAGCTACCTAGCATAGAAGAAGCTAATAAGATAATCATGAAAGCCAGAGAAGACTGGTTTAAAGATTAATTACAAATAGTATCAAAGGTATGGTATGGAAAAAAAAAAATTAGGACTATCTGATAAAACTAAACTAGAACTAAGTAAAACCGTTGGAAGTGGAACAGTTAAGCAGTCTTTTAGCCACGGAAGAGTTAAATCTGTTGCAGTAGAAGTAAAAAAAGTAAGGACATTCAGAAAAAATAACATTGGTGAAAAAGTATCTATTGAAGTAGGAAAAAAACTAGATGAAAACATATCAACTTCAACTGATGAAAACAAACTTTTAAAAAATAACGAAAATTTGGATAAGTCTAATGAAAGTAACTTTTCTAATCAAGATAAGCTCAAACAATTGAAGGAAAGTGCTCAAAGCGAACGTATAGCTAGAGAAAACGAAATATCATCTACGGAAAAAAAGAGCAAAGCAGGAGAACTTATCAAAGAAAATAAAACAAAAGCTTTACCGGAGAAAACAGAAAAAAAGACTTTCAGACCATCAGCAAAAATAGATGACTTGAATAAGATTACATCAGATAAAGCTGAAGAAAAAAATAAAAAAAATAGCAGTAAGAAAAATAGAGCAGACCTCAAAAAGCAACTTTCTTTAGGTAAAGTTAATATTAGAAGACAAACAGGTAAAATCACTATTCAGCAAGCTTATGAGGATGAAGAGAGACAAAGAAGTTTGGCTTCAATAAGAAGGGCAAGAGAAAAAGAAAAAAAAGCTAATGAAGAAAAACTCCAAAATGATTCTCTTTCTTCTAAACCTATAATCAGAGATGTAAAAATACCAGAGGTAATTACTGTCCAAGAGTTGGCAAATAGAATGGCTTCAAGGGTAGCAGACGTTATAAAGGTTTTGATTAAAAATGAAATAGCTGCAACAGCTAATCAATCTATAGATGCAGATACTGCCGAATTAGTTGTATTAGAATTTGGACATAAACCTAAAAGAATATCAGAGTCAGATGTGGAGGTAGGTTTAGTTTTTGATAATGAAGAAAAAGCAGATGCGATAGTTAGGCCACCTATAGTAACAGTCATGGGTCACGTTGATCACGGTAAAACTACTCTTTTAGACGCTCTGAGAAACACGGACGTAGTTTCTAGAGAACATGGAGGCATTACACAGCATATTGGAGCCTATCAAATTAAAACTAAAGAAAATGATAAAAAAATAACATTTATAGATACACCTGGACATGCTGCCTTCAGTGGAATGAGAGCAAGAGGAGCAAAACTAACAGATATAGTTATTTTAGTAGTAGCGGCCAATGATGGCGTTATGCCACAAACAATAGAAGCAATTCAGCACTCTAAGGCTGCTGATGTACCTATAATAGTAGCTGTTAACAAAATAGATGTTCCTGGTGCTGATAGGGATAAAGTTATAAATGAATTACTAAATCATGACATAGTTGTTGAGAAATTAGGAGGAGATATTCCCTTAGTTGAAGTGTCTGCTTTAAAAAAGCAAAATTTAGACAGTTTAATTGAAAACATATTAATATTATCAGAGATATTGGAAATTAAGGCCAGCTTAACTCAAAGATCTGAAGGTACGGTTATAGAATCTAAAAGAGAACAAGGAAGAGGAGTTGTTGCTTCAATAGTTCAACAAAGAGGTATTCTTAAAAAAGGAGATATTGTTGTAGCAGGATCTCAGTGGGGAAAAATAAGAGCTATTATTGATGATAAAGGAAATAATCTGAAGAGTTTAGCCCCTTCTACTCCTGCTGAAATATTAGGATTAAATGATGTCCCTCTTGCTGGAGATGAAGTAATAAGTGTGGAAAGTGAAAGTAGGGCAAGGGAGGTAAGTGAATACAGAAAATCTATAATATTAAAAGAGAAAACAAGTCTATCAAGAGCTAATTCAATGGAAAATATTTTAAAGAGCATAAAGTCTGGGGAAAAAAAACTACTAAACTTGGTTTTAAAAACAGATACTCTAGGTTCTAAAGAAGCAATTGTTAATACTTTAGAAAAAATTGGTAATGATGAAGTAAACGTACAAATTTTACTTTCTGGAGTGGGAGGTATAAATGAAACAGATATAGCTTTGGCTGCATCAAATGAAGCTTTGATAATAGGTTTTAATGTAAGAGCAGATATTCAAGCAAAAAAAACAGCAAAACAACAAGGTATAGAAATTAAATATTATTCAATAATATATGAAATATTTGATGAGATAAGAGATTTACTTTCTGGCCTATTAAATCCTATAGAAAAAGAAAAGTTTTTGGGATATGCAAAAATAAAACAGGTATTTAAAATTTCTAAAGTTGGTAAAATTGCAGGATGTTTAGTTACAGAAGGGACTTTTAAAAGAAATACAAAGTTAAGAATTTTAAGAGATAATGTGGTAATACATTCAGGGGATCTTGATAATTTAAAAAGACATAATGACGAAGCTAAAGAAGTTAAAGAAGGTCTCGAATGTGGAATTTCCATTCAAAATTATAGTGATATACTTGTAGATGATGTTATTGAATGTTATGAGATAGAGAAGACTCCAAGAAAATTAGATTGATTTAATCCTAGGTGACATCTTGAAAACTAAAAATAATAGACTTTTAAGAGTAGGCGAAAATATCAGGGCAGTATTGTCAAAACACATACTTCAAGATGAACTTTATCTAGAAGATTTAAATGATACGATAGTAACGATTACAGAAGTCCAACCATCTAAAGACTTAAGACATGCAAAAGTTTTTGTTAGTTCCGTAGGAAATGATGAGAAAAAAGTCGCAGAAGCACTCAATAGCTTTTCACACAATTTATCAATGCTAGTTGCAAAAGAATTACAAACTAAATACTCTCCAAAACTTTCTTTTTTTCCAGATCTCTCATTCTCTAATGCGAATAAAATAAATAAAATAATAGAAGAAAATGCTGGTTAACTTAAATTTTGTTCAACAGAATGGATGGCTAAATATATACAAAGAAAAAAATTACACTTCGACGGACGTGATAAGAATTTTAAAGAAAAAATTTTCTATTAGTAAAATTGGTCATTATGGAACTCTAGACCCTTTAGCTACAGGTGTTCTTCCAGTTGCTTTAGGAGAGGCCACTAAAACAATTAAATATATTACCTATAATGAAAAAAAATATTCTTTTATAATAAAATGGGGGGAAGAAACAGATACATGTGATGAGGAGGGTAAGGTTTTAAAAAAAAGTGTTAACAGACCAAAGGTAGAAGAAATAGAGTTTAATATTAAAAAATATTTCATAGGTAAAATATTTCAGAAACCACCATTATATTCAGCTGTAAAAATTAATGGAAAAAGAGCATATGAATTGGCTAGAAAACAAATTAAATTTGAAACTAATTTTAAGGAAATAAATATTTATAAATTTAAAATTAAAAAAGTTTTAGATGATAATAATTGTAAATTCGAAATTTATTGTAGCCCAGGAACCTATATAAGATCATTAGCTAGAGATTTAGCTCACAAACTTGGAACCTACGGATTTGCAACAGATATAGTAAGAAATAAAAATTCTTTTTTTTTGTCAGATAACGCTATATTCATTAATAAAATACTGAATACTAAAAAAGACAATTTAATAAAACTCGTTTTACCAGTAGACTATGCGCTTAAAAATTATACTCAAATAAATGTGGAAAAAAAATATTCAAAGATGATAAAAGATGGTAGAATTATAAATGTAGAAAATTTAAAAAAAGTGAATAATACAAATAATTTAATCTTAATCAAATGTGAAAATAGACTAGTTTCTATTGCTAATTTGGAAAAAGGGTATATTATACCACGACGTAACTTTAATAATTAAGTTTTGGAGGTAAAGGTGACGATGAACGTCAATGAAAAGAAAGAAATAATAAAAGAGTTTGGTAATAAAGATACAAATACGGGATCAACTGAAGTTCAAGTTGCCCTTTTGACTAAAAGAATAAACCAGTTAAGTGAGCATTTTAAAAAAAATAAAAAAGACCATCATTCTAGAAGAGGTTTGCTTGGTATGATTAATAATAGAAGAAAACTTTTAAAATACCTTAAAGGTAAAGATGAGCCTGGATATTCGTCACTTATAAAAAAACTAGGCTTAAGAAAATAATTAATTATAATTAAGGAAACGGAATGTTTGAAATTACAAAAAAGTCCATTGTATGGGGTGGAAGAAGTTTAACAATAGAAACAGGAAAAATAGCGAGACAGGCTGATGGAGCAGTGGTTGTCACATATGGTGAAACACAAGTTTTAGCAACAGTAGTAGGGGTTAAAGATAACTCTTTATCTAACGATTTTTTCCCTTTAACAGTTCATTATATAGAGAAATTTTACTCTGCTGGAAAAATTCCAGGAGGTTATTTAAAAAGAGAAGGTAGACCTAGCGATAAAGAAACATTAACTTCTAGACTAATAGATAGACCTATTAGACCATTATTTCCTGATAATTTTAAAAATGAAGTTCAAGTTATATGTCAAGTCATTAATTATGATACAGAAAATAGTCCGGAAATCGCGGCTATTATTGCTGCTTCAGCAGCTTTAACTATTTCTGGTATTCCTTTTTTAGGCCCTATAGCAGCTAGTAAAGTTGCTAGAATTGAAGAAAAGTTTGTTTTGAACCCAACTAATGAGGAACTTAAAAATAGTCAATTAGACTTAGTTGTAGCTGGAACTAAGAAGGGAGTTTTAATGGTAGAGTCAGAAGCTTCTGAATTAAGTGAAGATGTGATGTTAGAAGCAGTAGATTTTGGTAAGCAGTCTTACAGCGCAGTTTTAGAACTCATAATTAGCGTTGCTAAAGAAGCTGCTAAAGAACCTTGGACGCTTGATAAAGTTGATTTTTCTAATGAAACTAAGGTAATAGAAAATGAACTTTCAAATGATGTAAAAGAAGCTTATAAAATAAAGGAAAAATCAAAGAGAGCAGAAGCATTAAAAAATATAAAGCTTAACATAGAAAAAATTTCAGAAGAAAAAGAATATGATATAAACTTACTAAATCTTGCATATAGCAAGTTTCAAAAAAACTTTGTTAGAACTAAACTGTTAGAAACAAAAAAAAGAATTGATGGAAGAAAAGTAGATGAGGTTAGAAATATAAACTGTGAAACAGGAATGCTTTCTAGAACTCATGGGTCGGCTCTATTTACTAGAGGCGAAACACAAGCACTAGTCACTGTTACACTGGGTACATCTGACGATGAACAAATGGTAGACTCATTGGACGGGTTACATAAAGAAAGGTTTATGCTACATTATAACTTTCCTCCTTTTTCCGTTGGAGAGGCAGGAAGAATGGGAGGCACTGGAAGAAGAGAAATAGGACACGGAAAACTAGCCTGGAGAGCTTTAAATCCTATGCTTCCAGAAGCTAAAGATTTTCCTTATACATTGCGTATAGTATCAGAAATAACAGAATCTAATGGTTCTTCTTCTATGGCTACAGTTTGTGGAGGTTCCTTAGCAATGATGAATGCAGGTATTTCAATAAAAAAGCAAGTTGCGGGTATTGCAATGGGTTTAATTAAAGAGGATGAAAAGTTTTTAGTTCTCTCAGATATTTTAGGTGATGAAGATCATTTGGGAGATATGGATTTTAAAGTTGCAGGAACTAAAGACGGAATAACATCTTTACAAATGGATATAAAAATTGACTCAATAACAAAAAAAATTATGTCTGATGCTCTAAAGCAAGCGAAGAAAGGTAGAATTACAATACTCAAAGAGATGGACAAAGAAATTAGTAAGCCAAATAAGAAAATGAATAGATATGCCCCTAAGATGGAGATAATGAAAATTAATACAGACAAAATACGTGAAGTTATTGGATCAGGTGGAAAAGTTATCAGAGAAATAGTAGAAAAATCTGGAGCAAAAGTTGATATAGACGATACAGGAACCATAAAAATAGCTTCGAGTGAGCAAGAAAACATTGATAAAGCTAAAGAGTTAGTTCATGAAATAGTTGATGAACCAGAAGATGGAAAAATATATGATGGTAAGGTGGTAAAAATAATGGATTTTGGTGCATTTGTTAACTTTTTAGGCAAAAAAGATGGATTAGTACATATTAGCGCTATATCAGAAGAAAGGATTGAAAAGGTTTCTGATGCGGTAAAAGAAGGAGATAATGTTAAGGTAAAAGTTATTGGTTTTGATAAAAGGGGTAAGGTTAGATTAAGCATGAAAGATGTTAACCAAAAGACAGGTAAGGATTAGGATAAGTGTTTAAAAGTTTGAACTCTGTTATTATTTCAGGAAAAGAAGTTCTTCCTTTAATTGAGGGAGGCAAGGGTGTTGCTGTATCAAATGGTTTGTCCTCTGGTAGTTGGGCAGCTGCTGGTGGAGTAGGAACATTTTCAGGGGTTAATCCTGACGATTATAGAGAAGACGGTTCAATTATTAGACAAATATATAGCGGGAAAAATAGAATAGCTAGGCATCAGGAACTAATTGATTACGGAATAAAAGGAGGAATTAAGCAAGCCCAGATTGCCCACGAAGTATCATCAGGTAAAGGTAGAATTCATATAAATATATTATGGGAAATGGGAGGAGCACAAAGAATTTTAGAAAGTGTATTAGAAAAAACTAAAGGCCTAGTTCATGGAGTAACATGTGGTGCAGGAATGCCTTATAAATTAGCTGAAATTGCTTCTAAGTTTAATATTTTTTACTACCCTATAGTTTCATCAGCAAGAGCTTTTAAAATATTATTTTTAAGAGCTTATAAAAACTTCTTGCCTAAATTAGGTGGGGTTGTTTATGAAGACCCATGGCTAGCAGGAGGACACAATGGTTTATCAAATGTGGAAGACCCTGAAAAACCCGAAGCTCCGTATTCTAGAGTAAGTCTATTAAGAAAATTTATGAGAAGTGTTGGATTGGATAACGTACCTATAGTTATGGCAGGAGGAGTATGGCATCTTTCTGAGTGGAGCGACTGGATAGATAACCCGGAGTTAGGACCAGTTGTTTTTCAATTTGGTACAAGGCCACTATTAACCAAAGAAAGCCCAATACCTAAGGTTTGGAAGGATAGGCTATTTACTCTAAATAAAGGAGATATAAAACTTCATAGATTCAGTCCAACGGGATTTTATTCATCTGCAGTCAATAACAGTTTTATTAAAGAGTTAATGTC
>MDSW01065043.1_pt1 | contig 18124 bp, 14 predicted proteins | sample 811171 | NCBI WGS metagenome assembly MDSW01 (sample SAMN05326641, study PRJNA326480) | marine metagenome | isolation source: seawater | place: Atlantic Ocean: North West | collected 2012
ATATTTTAAGTAGTCTTTTCAAAAAAAATCATTAAACAAATAATGGCGGAGAGAGTGGGATTCGAACCCACGAAACAGTTTCCCGTTTACACACTTTCCAAGCGTGCGCCTTCAACCACTCGGCCATCTCTCCTATTATAAATTTTTTAAAGAGCTAATATTGTTAAAATACGTTTTTAAGAATGTTTTATACCAATTAATTGTTTTTATTAAACCAACATCTAAATTTATTTTAGGCTTCCAGCCTTTCGATATTACAAATTTGTTATTTGCTTGCATTCTCCATATTTCATTTGGCCTGTATTTAAGAGCTCCTATTTTAAGTTTAGATTGTGAATTTGAATATTTATGAATTTTTTTTACCAGATCATGAATTTTTATAGGTTTATTACTTCCGATATTTATAGGTTCTAAATTACTTTTAACTTTTTGGTCTAATAAGATAATTCCTTCAACGATATTGCTAATATAATTAAATTCGCGAGTCTGTTTTCCTTTTGTTGTTTTGATTAATTCATTATTTAAACATTTTATAATTATTTCCGGGATTATTGCCTTTTCACTTTGATAAGGACCAAATGTATTAAAAGGTCTTAAACATAAAATATTTCTTTTTGTATATCTTGAACTCATAACTGTGAAGAGTTCACTGGCATATTTACTTATTGCATAGGGGGACATTGGATTTGGTAAATTCTTAGGGTTAAAGGGAATTTTTTTTTGCAACCCATAAATTTCAGAAGATCCTATATGTATAAATTTTTTAAAATTAGGTCCTGAATTAAGTAAATTTATCGTAGAAATCAGGTTTGAATTTAAATTTTCCGATACATGATTAAAGCTATCTCCAACATGATTATAGGCAGCAAAATGAAAAATTTTTTCAAATTTAAATTTATTTAAAACTTTAAGAGAGTCAGTGTTTCTTAGATCGCATTCAATTATATTAATTTTATCTTTAACTGGAATTAATCTTGGAAAATCAATAATGCTATTATACTTTACGGTTACCGTAATTTTGCCTCCAAGCTCTAACAATTTTTTTACAAAATGTGATCCAATAAATCCAGAACCACCCGTAACTAGTATTTGTTTATTTCTATAAGCTTTCATTAAAAGTAAAATATTTTTTAAAAGTTGTCTTAGCCTTGTTTAAATCATCTGGTGAGTTTACTGTAATTTGTAGATCTCCAAAAGTAAAAACATTTACTTTTCTTTTTTTAATATAGATATTTATTGCTTTTACCAGGCCATGACCATCTTTCATATTAATAATATTATTTTTTAAACTATTAAAGAATTTAGGACTAATTACAGCATAACCGATGAAGTGATTTAATATTGGCTTTTCATCAAATCCATTTGCTAATCTTTTATTATTCCATTTGACAATTCCAAAAGGGTTTTGGATTGGGGCAACAACTAACGTGAGTAAACATTTAGATTTTTTATGATTTAGAAGTAATTTTTTGAATTTTATCTTAGCCAAAGTATCTCCATAACTAATTATAGTATCTTTTTTTATAAGATGCTTTACTGAGAAAATTCTTTTTAAAATTCCAGCATTCAAACCTGCGTTATCAAATGTCCCAAATTTTTTCTTTTTTAATAAAAATTTTTTTAATGTTTTTGATTTGTATCCCAAGCAGTAAATGATTTTTTTAATTCCTTGGCTTCTATAATGCTCTAGCTTATGCTCTATTAAAGTTTTATTTCCTAATTTAATCATTGCTTTCGGTATCTTTTTTGAAAGAGCACCCATTCTTTTTCCTTTGCCACCACAAAGAATAATCATTTGTGTATTTTTATTAGTATTTTTCATTAATTGTTTAAAGCACTTTCTAGTTCATTTAAAAATTTTTTTTTTGTTGGTAGAATATTTTTTTTCATTTTATATTGAATATCTTGATAGTTTTCTAAAATAAATTTACATGTATTTTTTAAATCTGTGAAACTTCTATTGGAAACAAAAACTCCTTCTCTATCTCTGTTAACATGTTCAATTTCATTAAATACAACAACTGGTCTTAACCTCGCTAACGCTTCATCCAATACTTGTGGATGGGCTTCGGTAAAAGATGGTAGTATAAAAATATTACAATCATCATAATATTTTATTATCTCATCCTTGTTATTATTCAGCTCAACAATATTAATATTTTTATTTATATAATTATTTTTATAATTTTCAGAATTAATTATCTGGAGTTTAATGTCTGATTTATTTTGTAATAAATCAATTAATGAGAATATACCCTTTTCTTTTCTCATTCTTCCTACATAAAGTAATTTAACTTCGTCATTAGTAACCTCTTTAAGGTTTTGAAACCAATTTTGATTTATTTGTGAGGGGTTAACAATTATACCTTTTTTACTTTTTAACAAATGGTCCCGACAGGATATTAAACTAGTTAAATTTGATGAAATTTTAAACATAAATCCATAAATCAATTTACCTAATGTACCAAGGATAATATAATACTCCTTGAAACCATCGCTTCTTAAATACAAAAATACTTTTTTTCCAAGAATTTTCAAAAGTAAAATAGATAAAAAAGTATATGGGGTTAAAGATATAACAAGGTACTTATAATCTTTTTTTAATCCAGATTGAAAAACCTCTGCTAAATAAGAAAATAAATTTTTAAAAATTTTAATATTTGAGATATTAATAATTTTGCCTCTTTTATTTTTTGAACTTCTTCCAATTAATTTTATTTCATTTCTTACACTAAGTCCCTCTGGTATAGATTTCATATCTATATTATCGCAAAAAAAATCGTTCCCGTTAAAGTAAATACTTTCGTGAGAAATTAAACAAATTTTATTTTTCATTTATTGTTTTTTGTAAACCATAATTAAGGTTAATTTTTGGCCTCCATTTTAAATAATTTTTTGCTTTACTGATATCTGCTTTACTTTTTTCTATTTGAATTTTTTCTTTGGATACTTTCAATTAGTCTCCTTGTTAATTTTCAAAACTCCTATGAATGCTTCTTGTGGAATTTCTACTCTTCCAAATTGTTTTGCTCTAGTTTTTCCTTTTTTTTGTTTATCTAATAATTTCCTCTTACGATCTCTGGCACCTCCACCATGAATTTTTGTGAGAACATCCTTTTTAAAACCTTTTATACTTTCTCTTGCAACAATTTTTCCACCGATTGCAGCCTGGATAGGGATCATAAAATTGTGTCTAGGAATTAGATCTTTTAATTTCTCGCAAACTAATCTTCCTTGGTTTTGAGCAAATTCTTTGTGGATAATCATAGATAATGCATCTACTGGTTCATTATTTACCAATATGCCAAGTTTAACTAAATCTCCTTCCTTATACCCGGTAATTTCGTAATCAAAACTAGCATATCCACTAGTAATAGATTTTAGTCTGTCATAAAAATCAAAAACAACTTCATTCAGTGGAAGTTCGTAAACTAAAACAGCTCTATTTCCTGAGTAAGATAAATCTTTTTGGACTCCTCTTTTATCTTGGCAAATTTTAATTATAGATCCTAAATATTCATCAGGAGTTATAATGGTTGCTTTTATCCAAGGTTCTTCGATAAATTTAATTTGTGAAGGATCGGGCATTGATGTTGGATTCTGAAGATCCTCTATTTTCCCATTTATTTTATTAAGTTTATATACAACGCCCGGAGTTGTTGTTATTAAATTAATATCAAATTCTCTCTCCAGTCTTTGAGTTATAATTTCTAAATGTAACAAACCTAAAAAACCACACCTGAAACCTAAGCCAAGAGCACTTGAGGACTCGGTCTCATAGGAGAAGCTGGAGTCGTTTAATTTTAACTTTGCTAAACCGTCTTTAAGTTTTTGATACTCTGAACTATCAACTGGAAACAGTCCACAAAATACAACTGGTTTGCTGGGTTTAAATCCTGGAAGAGGTTTTTTCAAAGTATCGCTGGGATCACATATTGTGTCTCCAACTTTTGTTTCTGATAAACTTTTAATACCAGTTATTATAAATCCAATTTCACCTGCATTTAATTCAGAAACATCTTTTGGTTTAGGTGTAAAAACTCCAACCTTTTCTATTTCATAATCCTGATTTGTAGACATTAACTTTATTTTCATTCCTTTTTTAATCTTTCCATCAAGAACTCTAACAAGAATGACAACACCTAGATAGCTGTCGTACCAACTATCAACTAGTAGAGATTTTAGCTTAGATGATTGATCTCCCTTGGGAATAGGAAGATTTTTCACAATTGACTCTAAAATTTCCTCAATACCCTCGCCCGTTTTTCCAGAACAAGAAATAGCTTTTGAAGTATCTATACCAATTACATCTTCTATTTGCTGCTTTACTTTTTCTGTATCTGAAGCAGGTAAATCAATTTTATTTAAAACAGGAATTATATGGTGATTAGAGTCAAGTGCTTGGTATACATTTGCTAAAGTTTGAGCTTCAACGCCTTGGGAACTATCGACAATTAATACAGACCCTTCACAAGCAAGCAATGATCGACTAACCTCGTAACTGAAGTCCACGTGTCCAGGGGTGTCAATAATATTTAATATATAATCTTTACCATCTTTTGATTTATAATTTAATTTGACTGTTTGTGCTTTAATAGTAATCCCTCTTTCCCTTTCTATATCCATCGAATCCAAGACTTGTTCTTTCATCTCACGCGATGTTAGACCTCCACAAATTTGAATCATTCTGTCGGCAATTGTAGATTTTCCGTGATCAATATGCGCTATAATCGCAAAATTTCTTACTCTAGTGATATCTGACATTAGGATCTTATTGTTCCGCCAGTCTTGGCTTTAACTATGTTTATTATCTTTTGACTTACTTCGTTAATATCCTTTTCTGAAAGAGTTTTGTCCATTGACTGAATTGTTACGTTAACTGCAATAGATTTTTTTCCTTCTGGCATATTCCCACCCTCAAAAACATCAAATATTAAAACTTTCCTAATTAAATCTATATCAACTTCATTAATTATTTTTTCTACTTCACCGGCCTTATAATTTTTATCAATTACAAAGGCAAAATCTCTTTCAGATTTTTGAAACTCAGATACATAATAATTCTTTTTAGCGAGTCTTTGTTTCTTTTTAGGTTCAGGTATGTTTTTTAGGAAAATTTCAAATCCGCAAACATTCTGCTCCTTTAAATCTATATGGTTAACTATAGCAGGATGAATTTCTCCAAAAAAAGCTAATCTAGGGCCACTTTCTGATTTTATATTTACTGAACCAGATCTTCCAGGGTTATAGTAATCTTGTGTTCTATTACTTATATACAGATCACTTTCATCTAAACCTAACTCTGTCAATGTTTTGATTACATCTGCTTTAACATCAAAAACATCAATATTTCTTGCTTTGGAGTCCCAACTTTTCCTATTTGCTACACCAGATTTTAGAGCGCCTAATACGATTTGCTGTTCTCCTGGTTTGTTTCCAAAAAAAGTTGGTCCGATTTCAAATAGCGAAAGGTCCAAATATCCTCTATCTTGGTTTTTTTTTAAGTAAATAATTAAATTTGAAAATATTGATCTTCTCAAAACATTTAAATCGGTAGAAATGGGATTGGTAATTTCTATTTGACTTTTTCCATTTGAAAATTGTTTATCAATAAGTGAGTCGGTAAATGACCAGGTTACTGCTTCAAGATATCCTTTATTTGCTACTGCTCTTTGTGATAGATGAAATAATTTTTGTTTAAAATTTAAAGTTTCTTTTGATCTAATTTTTTCTGGATGAACTAATGAAATTTTATCAAACCCTTTTATTCTAATAAGTTCCTCAATAATATCTACGTCTTCGCAAATGTCTGGTCTCCAAGATGGTATTTCTATCTTCAAGATGCTTTTAGAAATCTTTATTTTGAATCCTAGTGAGCCAAGAATCTTTTTTGCTTCATTTATAGAGATTGGTATTCCTATGAGTTTTTTAAACTTATTAATATCAACTGTGATAACTTTATTTTTAAACCGGGACTTACCAACTATAGAAAATTTACTTGCTTCACCGCCACAAATTTTAACGATTAAATTAGTTGCCGCTTCAAGACCCTCTTTAATTGAGTTTGGGTCTATACCTCTTTCAAACCTATATTTTGCGTCTGTTTCTATATCAAGAATACTCGAGGTTTTTCTTACAGAATTTGGGTAAAAATATGCAGACTCTAAAAGTATATTTTTTGTTTCAAATTCAGTCCCAGAACGTGTACCTCCTATAATGCCTCCAAGACCAAGTGGACCAGATCTATCTGAAATAACACACATATTTTTTTTTAGTTCATACTTTTTTCCATCCAAAGCTTGAAAATTTTCTCCTGCTTTGGAGTTTCTTACTATAATTTCTTTATTTATTTTATCAGCATCATAGGCGTGCAAAGGTCTGTTACGATCCAACATAACATAATTTGTGATGTCTACTACAGCGGATATTGGTTTAAGACCAAGTGAGACTATTTTTTCTTTTAACCACGATGGACTTTCTTTGTTTTTAATATTTCTTATATAGGATGCTCCAAACGACATACATCCTTGGTCTTTATCTTTTGTAATTGAAATTTTTATTGGTTGAGGAAAATTTTGTCTAATTTTCGTCTTTTTCAAAATAGAAAGTTTTCCTAAACCTGCTGAAGCCAAATCTCTGGCAATTCCACGAACTCCTAAACAATCAGGGCGATTTGGTGTTATTGATATATCAATTGATCTTTCCATTTTGCCTTTAAAATAATTTTTACCAATATCTTTTTCTCTATTTTTTAATTCAATTATTCCACTACTTTCATCTGAAATGTTAAGTTCACTCTCAGAACAAAGCATTCCGTGTGACTCTACTCCTCTGATCTTAGCAACCTTTAATTTCATTTTTGTTTTAGGGATTATTGAACCTGGAGGTGCATATACAGTTACTAAACCATTTCTAACATTCGCAGCTCCACACACAACTTTTACAATTTTTTTGTTGCCTAAACTCACATCACAAAGTTTTAATTTATCTGCATTAGGGTGTTTTTCTATTTTTAAGACTTTAACAATTTTAAAATTAGATGTTTCGTCTTGATTCTCTTTTATTCCTTCAACTTCGAGACCTATTCCAGTAAGTTTTTCTATTATTTTCCCTAAATTTGCATTGGTACTTAAATGATCTCTTAACCAAGATAAAGTTATTATCATCTGCTTAAACCTCTATAATTTGTTGGAACGTCTAAAGGATCAAAACCAAAATGATTTAACCATCTAAAATCTGCCTCAAAAAAAGATCTAAGATCATTAATTCCATATTTTAACATTGCAAGTCTATCTATTCCCATTCCAAATGCAAAACCTTGGAATTTTTTTGAATCAACTTTTGCATTTTTTAAAACGTTTGGATGTACCATTCCACAACCTAATATCTCAAGCCACTTATCACCCTCGCCTACAATAATTCTACCGTTTTCTAATCTATAACCAATATCAACTTCTGCAGAGGGCTCTGTAAATGGAAAATGACTTGGTCTAAATCTCATTTGAAGTTTTTTGACTTCAAAAAATTCTTTAACGAAATAATCAAGACATCCTTTTAAATGACCCATAGTTATATCTTTATCGATGTGAAGCCCTTCAAGTTGATGGAACATAGGAGAGTGTGTTTGATCACTATCACAACGATAGGTTCTTCCTGGTACAATAATTTTAAATGGTGGCTTGCTGCCTAACATTGTTCTAATTTGAACTGGTGATGTATGGGTTCTTAAAAGAATTTTTTGATTATCATCTAAATAAAAAGTATCATGCATATCTCTGGCTGGATGATGCTCGGGAGTATTTAGAGCTGTAAAATTATTATATTCAGTTTCTACATCTGGGCCATCAGCAACTGAAAAACCTATCTCAGAAAATATGGAAGAAATTTCATCTATAACTTGTGAAACTGGATGGATTTTACCATTCGTTCGCTCTCTAGCGGGCAGCGTAACATCAACTTTATCTTTTTGGAGTTTTATATTTATTTCTAATTTTTCTAATTCTTTAAATCTACTATTTATAGCTTCAGTGATTTTTTGTTTTTCATTATTAAGAGATGCGGCTCTTACTTTTCTTTGATCCTCAGATAAAGAGCCAAGTTTTTTGAACTCTTGATTAATCTGACTATTTTTGCCTAAAGACTCACTTTTAATATTTTGAAGTTCAGACTTATCTTTAGCTTGTAATACTTTTTGAATTAATTCACGTAAATCTGCCATTACTTAGTTTTTACTCTAACTTTGTGAAAGAAAAAACAAGTTTATTTTATTGATAACTGAACTTTTTTTACAAGCGATTTGAAAGCTTCTGGATTATTATACGCTAAATCAGCTAAAACTTTTCGGTCTAATTTGATTTTAGACTTATTTAGACCATTAATAAATTTTGAATAAGTTAGACCTTCTTCTCTGACTCCAGCATTTATTCTTTGTATCCATAAAGACCTAAATTCTCTCTTTTTAGCTCTTCTATCACGGTAAGCATACTGCAATGCTTTTTCCATAGCTTGTCGAGCAATACGAATAGTATTTTTCCGTCTGCCCCATTGACCTTTAACAGCTTTTAAAACTTTTTTATGCCTCGCTCTACTTGTAACACCTCTTTTTGTTCTAGACATATTATCCTCTTAAATTATATGGCATATAAGATTTAACTATTTTGGAATCAGGTTTTGACATAATAGTTGATCCTCTTTGTTTTCTTATTTGCGAGTTTGTTCTTTTTATCATTCCATGTCTTTTTCCTGCTTGAGGCATTTTGATTTTTCCTGACTTAGTCATTCTAAATCTTTTTTTTGCTGAGCTTTTTGTTTTTAATTTTGGCATGGCTAGAGTTTTATACAGATATTATTTTTTTTTAGCAAGATTTTTTTGTTAAGCTTAATTAGGCTGAATTATCATTATCATTTGCCTGCCCTCAAATTTTGGGCTTACCTCTACTTGACCCAAATCTTTGGTGTCGGCTATAATTCTTTGCATTAAATCCTTTCCGAGTTGGACATGTTGCATTTCTCTACCTTTAAATTTCACTGTAAATTTTACTTTATCGCCTTTTGTTAAAAATTTTTTTGCATTTTTTATTTTAAAATTATAATCGTGAATTTCAGTACCTGGTCTTAACTTTAATTCTTTTAAAACAGATATTCTTTGATTTTTTTTTGCCTTATTCGCTTTTTTTTGCATATCATATTTATACTTACCTATATCCATAACTTTACATACCGGGGGATTTGCGTTCGGAGATATTTCGATGAGGTCTAAACCTTCTTCTTTTGCAATACCAATAGCTTTTTTAATTGGTAAAATTCCAAGATTTTCTCCGCTGCTATTAATAACTTGGACATCTAAACTTCTAATCCTTTCATTTATTTTAGGACCTTGAAATTTAGTTCTTTTATGGAAGTAATTTTTTTTATTTTGATACACTTATTTAATGGGAAGATTGTTTAATAATTTAATATTTTGTAAGGCTTTATTGAATTTAATTGTCTCTTGTTTTTCTGATCCAAGTTTTCTAATTGTTACGCTCTTGCTAGATACTTCTTTGCTTCCACAAATTAACAAAATTGGAACCTTTGATAAAGAATGCTCTCTGATCTTATAATTAATTTTTTGATTTCTTAAATCCACTTCGCATTTTATACCTTCTTTAAAGAGTTCTTCAAATATTTTTTTTACATATTCGTTGTGTTCATCTGCAATCGGTAACACAACAACTTGTGATGGTGAAAGCCAGAATGGAAGTTTTCCAGCATAATTCTCAATTAAAATTCCTATAAATCTTTCCAGAGAACCAAAAAGAGCTCTATGTAACATAACTGGTGCTTTTTTTGTTCCATCTTTATCTACAAAAGTTGCACCTAATCTTTCAGGTAAGTTTAAATCGACTTGGAGTGTACCGCACTGCCAATCTCTACCTATTGCATCTCTTAAAACAAACTCAATCTTTGGTCCGTAAAAGGCGCCTTCACCTTTATTTATGCTATAGTCTAATTTAGTTTTCTTAACAGCGGTAATTAAAGCTTTTTCAGATTTATCCCATATTTTATCACTTCCAACTCTTTTTTCTGGTCTATCAGAATATTTTAAAAAAACTTTTTTAAAACCTAAGTCTTTGTAAATATCTAAAATTAATTTGGTAACACTAATACATTCATCTGTAATTTGACTCTCTGTACAAAATATATGGGCATCATCTTGTGTGAATGCCCTGACTCTTAGAAGTCCATGAAGTGCTCCTGAAGGTTCATATCTGTGAACTTTTCCAAATTCTGAAAGTTTTAATGGCAAATCTCTATAACTTTTAAGTCCTTGATTAAATACTTGTACACATCCTGGACAGTTCATTGGTTTTACAGCGAAAACTTTTTCGTCTGGTGTTTCGGATGTAAACATTAGATCACCAAATTTATCCCAATGTCCTGATTTTTCCCAAAGACTCTTGTCTAATAATTCTGGTGTATTAATTTCCCTATATCCTGCATTTCTTTGTTTTAATCTCATATATTCAATTAACCTTTGAAATAAATTCCACCCTTTTTCATGCCAAAAAACTGAGCCAGGACTTTCTTCTCTGAAATGAAATAAATCCATTTCTTTTCCTAACTTTCTATGATCTCTTTTTTCAGCCTCTTCTAATCTATTTAAGTAATCATCTAATTCTTTTTTAGAACTCCAACATGTTCCATAAATTCTTTGTAACATTTCGTTATTTGAGTCACCTCTCCAATATGCGCCTGAGACTTTTGTTAATTTAAAAGCTTTTCCAATTTTGCTTGAGGAAGTTAAATGTGGTCCCCTGCATAAATCGTACCAAGTATCTCCATGATGATACACTGAAAGTTCCTCATTTTTTGGAATTGTTTCAATTATTTCTGCTTTATACTTTTCTCCTATCTTTTTGAAATGCGATATAGCCTTACTTCTTTCCCAAACTTCCCTTCTTGTTTTTACATCTCGATCAATTATTTCAGACATTTTGTTCTCTATTTTATTTAAATCATCTTTAGTAAATGGTTCTTTTCTAGCAAAATCATAATAAAAACCATTTTCAATTACTGGGCCAATAGTAACTTGGGTTCCTGGGAATAATTCTTGTACTGCCATTGCCATAATATGTGCAGCATCGTGTCTTATCACGTCTAGACCTTCTTTGTCTTTATGCGTAATTATTTTTACAGAGGAATCTTTTTGAATCGAAAAACTTAAATCTTTTAATTCTCCATCTACACTTATTATAAGCGCTTTTTTCGATAAAGATTTACTTATTTTTTCTGCAATTTCAACTCCTGTCACATTATTTTTGAAACTTAGTTTTTTTCCATCTGGCAAAGTAATATTTGGCATCTATTTTATTAATTTTTTATATTCTGAAAATGTCGAATCACACATTTTTTCTACATCAAATTTCTTTAATACATTTTTCCTACCTTCATTTCCAATTGATTGCAACTTGTCTTTATCCATTTCCATTAATTTATTCAAATTTTCTGCTAGGGAATTAGGATTATTATTCTTAAAAAGAAATCCAGTTTTACCATCGATTACCGTTTCAATAGATCCTCCATGGTTACTCGCTAAAATTGGTCTTCTCATTGCTTGTGCTTCGACTGATACTCTGCCAAATGCTTCCGGCTCTATTGAGGAAGATACAACTATATCTGAAACATAATAAACTACTGGCATTTCCTTAAAATGTTGCAGAAAAAAAACATCTCTTTTGAGATTAAGCTTATCAACCAATGATAGCAATTTTTTATAATAAACTTTCCTGCCTTGATGAGAACCAAGCACAATTACTTGAAAATTATTCTTGTTATAACTAGTTTTTAATAAATTTAGAGACTCAATAAATAATTCTTGGCCTTTCCATCTGGTCAACCTGCCAGGTAACAATATTTTAATTTTTTCTGTATTTAAATTTAAAAGTGAATTGAGATTTTGAACTTTTTCATTAGTTATATTTGAGTTATCAAAATACTCTGTGTTTATTCCTCTGAAAATTACTAAAAGTCTTTTAGTTCTGTTAATTAAACTTCCGTAATTTTTATGTATATGATCAAAAACATAATTGGATCCAGCTATTATTAAATTTGATCTGACCATAACTGAGTTATAAAATTTTTTTAAGTTGTTTGAGAAATTGTATATTCCGTGAAAAGTTGTAACAAATTTTGTTCTTGTTAATTTACAAGATATCAAACATGACCAAGCCGGTGCTCTACTGCGTGCGTGTACAATATCAATCCTTAAAAAAATTATAATAAATGTTATAAGAATTGTATTTAAAAACATTAGTATTGGATTTTTTGAGTGCACTGGAAGTCTAATAATTTTTACTTTATTTTTCTTAATAAATTTTAAAAGTGGACCCCCACTTGTAATAATATAGGATTTACAATTTTTTTCTGCCAGATAATGAGCAATATCATAACAGCCGGTTTCTGCTCCGCCATAACCCAACTTTGGAATAACTTGTAATATTTTAAAACTCATTAATTAATTTTTTCCCACTCTAATGCGGTCTTCAAAATATAATTTAAATTATTAAATTTTGGTTTCCAATTGAATTTTTTTTTAAACTTATCGCTATTTGCAACTGAAATTGCTATATCTTTTTCTCTTCTCGGTCCTATTTCTACTTCTAATTTACTTCGAATAATATTTTCCATTTCATTAATTACCTCTTTCACTGAATAACCTTGTCCATAACCGCAGTTATAAATCTCTGATGAAAAGTTTTTGAAAAAAGAATTTGCTGCTACTATATGAATATCTGCTATATCACGAACGTGGATAAAATCTCTTATAGCTGTACCATCTTTAGTTTGATAATCGTTGCCGTTGATTGTCATTTTTTTTCTTTTTTTTGTAGCTAGTTCACAAATTACTTTTATCAAATTAGTTGATGATTTAGAAATTAATCCTGATCTTTTATCCTCGTCAGCTCCTGCAACATTAAAATATCTCAATACAATGTAATTTATTTTTTCACTTTTTGATTTTTTTATTAAAAAGTTTTCTACTTTAGATTTTGAAACAGCATAAGGATTCATCGGTTTGATTTCATCAGTTTCTTTTACGTATTGACTCGAACTATCTCCGTAAACTCCTGCAGTTGAGGAGAATATAATTTTTTTTAAATTATTTTCAAAACAGCAATTAAAAAAAGATTTTGACTTCTCAAAATTATAATCATTATACTTATCTGGATTATTGACGGACTCGTCTACTTTAGTTAACCCTGCAAAATGCATAACAACGTCAAATTTATTTTCTTTTAAAATTTTTTTGATTGAACTACTGTCTGCAATATCACAATTATAATATTTTGCTTTAGGTGGAATTAATCTTTTTGTCCCTGTAATTAAATTATCTATTACAGTTACCATATGACCATTTTCAATTAACGAAAGAGCGGTATGGCTTCCGATATAACCTGCGCCACCAGTTAGAAGAATATTCATATAGATGAATTTAACATTTATTTAAATTAAATCACAAAATAATATAGTATCAGATTAGTTACATTTAATTTATATGAAAAAATTTAGATATCTAAAAATATCAAGAACAAAAAAACTAAGATATTTAGTCAATTATTACAAAAAAAAACTATACATAATTTTTCTACCTGGCTTTATGTCAGACATTAATGGGAAAAAGCCTGCTGCATTCAGAAAATTTGCAAAGAAAAATAAATTAGGATTTTTAGCGATAGAATATTCTGGACACGGTAAATCATCCGGAATTTTTACCAAAGGAAATATAAGTGAGTGGTCCAATGATGCTAAAAGATTAATAAAAAAGATTGTTAAAAAAAATAGTTTTATTTTGATTGGTTCAAGTATGGGTGCTTGGATTTCATTGAATCAGTTTAAATTTTTTAAAAAACAAATTCAGGGTTTCGTTGGTATTGGCTCTGCCCCAGAATTTTTAGAAAGGTTAATGTGGAATAAATTTCCAAAAAAAATAAAGAAAGAAATAAAGGAGAAGGGTTTAAGTATAATTAAGCATAGAGATTCAAAATTTAAACAAAAACAATATGAATATCCTGTAACTTATCAATTAATAAAAGATGGAAGAAAAAATAAAGTTTTTTCAAAAAAGATAGATCTTAAAATAAATGTAACAATGTTTCACGGCCAAAAAGATGAGGTAGTGCCAGTATCATTTTCAAGAAAAATTTTAACTTTATTTCCAAAAGCTAAAAAAAAAATAATGGTAATTAAAAATGGTGATCATAGTCTTTCTAGCAAAAAAAATCTTAAAAGAATTACCTCAGAATTGGACAAAATTATTAAAAGTATTTTTTCAAAATAGAATGGTTTGATTTCATCCAAAAATGAAGGTCAGCTATAATTTTTTTGAGATCTCTTTTCGGACTCCATTTATAAAGCTTTTTAACATAATCTATGTTTGAAACGAAATATGGAATATCATAGGAGGAGGTTTTTTTAATAGATCCTATTCTCATTTTATTTCTTGTTATATTTGATGATAATTTTGTGAGTTGAATTAAATTTAATGAATTTTTACTACCTCCTCCAACATTTAGGAGCTTATTGTGAATTTTTTTTATTTTCTTTATTTGTAACAAAACCAATTCACATAAATCCAGTATATGTAGAACGTCTCTAACTTGTTTGCCAGTTCCACCAAATCCAATATATTTTAGTTTTAAAAGGTTTAAATGCTTCCAGACCCATAAACTTACAAATCCTTGTTCTTCTTTTCCAAATTGCCAAGGTCCAGAAACTAAAGCAACTCTATTTATTAAGTATTTTATTTTATTTAGGTGTGAAAATTCTTTTATTAAAAGTTCAGAGCTTAACTTTGTAAAACCATAAATAGATTTAAAATTTTCTACATTAAAATTTTCTTTCACAGATCCTTTTTTTTTTAAATTATATAAATTTTCAATTGCGTAAACTCTTGAGCTTGATAAATAAATTATATCTGCTTTTCTTTTTGCGCATTCTTTAAGAACATTGAAGGTACCAATGAGGTTTGAATTAAAAACTTCATCTATTTTTTTTCTAGAAACTTCTATCGCAGGTTCTGCCGCACAATGTACAACTAAATCAAACTTTGGAAACTTATTTATTTTTGAAATATCAAGTTTAAAATTTTTAATTTTATTTTTAGAAAGTCTCTTGAAATTCAAAATTGAACCTTTTCGAGACAAATTATCTACGCTTATAATTTTAGCATTTCTAATTTTTTCATTTAAAAAAACTGCAAGATTTGATCCAATAAATCCACACCCACCTGTGATTAATATTTTCATACATTATCCTGTCTGTAAAACTTTTTTCTTCAAAGTAATTGGGTTTTGTAACTTGTTCAACATTTCTAAAGGACAAACTTGTTTAAAATTTTCTACCTCTTTTGAAAAATTTTCTAAAATACTTTGGGAAACTTTTGAGGATGTTTCCGAATTATATTCCTGTAAAATTTCCTTTAATCTGTCTTTCCAATATTTTGTCTCAATTTTTTGCCAGACAACTGATTTAGAATTTACAAAATTTTCAAAAATATCTTTAGGATCGTAAATAAATGCCATTCCCCCTGTCATTCCGGCAGCAAAATTATCTCCTATTTTCCCTAATATTACCACTTCTCCTCCTGTCATATACTCACAACCATTTGCGTCACAGCCCTCTATTACTGAAATTGCACCTGAATTTCTTACCGCAAATCTTTCTCCAGCTTTACCTGCTGCAAACAATTTTCCTGAAGTGGCTCCGTATAATACTGTATTGCCTATTATTGTATTTTCATTTGATTTAAAATTATTATCTTTTGATTGAACTACTACAACTTTTCCTCCAGATAATCCTTTGGCTACATAATCATTTGCATCCCCAAATAATTTAATTTTTATACTTTTTGATAAAAAAGCTCCCAAAGATTGGCCTGCAGAACCACTTAATGTAATATTTAAGACTTCACTTGCGAAACTTTCCCCAAACTCCTTAAATATATAGTGAGATAATTTTGTTCCTACTGCCCTATCTGTATTTTTCACAAACGCATCTAGTGTAATTTTTTTATTTTGTTTAAGATCATTTTTTACTTTGTTCCATACTTTCTCATCAATGTTATTGTCGGGAACAGGGTTTATTAAATGACTCTCTGAATATCTTGTATTATTTCCTGGATCAGTTTTAACTAATAAAGGGTTGAGGTCTAGATCATCTAGATTTGGTGAGCCTCTGCTAACTTGATGAAGTAAATCTGTTCTACCGATAACATCTTTTAGAGAATTAAATCCTAATGAAGCCAAAATTTCTCTTACCTCCATAGCTACAAAAGTAAAAAAATTAACAACTTTTTCTGGCGTACCAGAAAACTTTGCTCTAAGTTTCTCATCTTGTGAACAAACTCCAACTGGGCAAGTATTTGAATGGCATTGTCTTACCATTATACATCCCATTGCAATTAGTGATGATGTGCCCATTCCAAATTCTTCTGCTCCCATCATTGCAGCTATTACAACATCTCTTCCAGTTTTAATTCCACCATCTGTTCTAAGTGTTACTTTGTGTCGAAGTTGATTTAGTGTCAAAATTTGATTTGCTTCTGTTAATCCCATTTCCCAGGGAACTCCTGCATATTTAACACTAGTTTGAGGACTTGCTCCTGTACCGCCAGAATGTCCGGAAATTAAAATTATATCCGCTTTAGCTTTTGCAACTCCAGCTGCGATTGTTCCAATACCTGTAGAAGCAACTAATTTAACACCAACTCTAGCCTTTGGATTTATTTGTTTTAAATCGTAAATTAATTGAGCCAAATCTTCTATAGAATAAATATCATGATGAGGTGGAGGAGAGATCAAAGTTACCCCGGGAGTAGAATGGCGTAATCTTGCAATTTCTTTTGTAACTTTGAACCCGGGTAACTGGCCACCTTCACCCGGTTTTGCACCTTGTGCAATTTTAATTTCAATCTCTTTACAATTATTTAAGTATTTAACTGTAACTCCAAATCTTGCTGAAGCTACTTGTTTTACCTTAGAATTTGCAGAGTCTCCATTTTCTAAAACTTTAAATCTTTTTTCATCCTCGCCACCCTCGCCACTACAAGATGCACCTTTAATTCTATTCATTCCTATTGCTAAAGTTTCATGTGCCTCGGACGAAAGAGCGCCGTGGGACATACTTCCGCTTCCAAACCTTGGTGTAATTTTTTCAACAGGCTCTACTTCGTCAATATTTATAGACTTATTTGAACTTCTAAATTCTAAAAGATCTCTTAAATTTGTTGGGTTTAATTTATGAATTCCATTAGTATATTTTTTAAAAAGATCATATGAATTTTTTCCAACAGAATGCTGAAGTAAATGAATAAGGTTTCCTTGAAATTGATGATCCTCTCCAGTTTTTCTATATTTATAAAGTCCGCCAATTGGTAGTACTACAACGTTTTTTTGATAGGCTTTTGAATGTAGCTCTTTAATTTTTTTCTCAATTCCAGAAACTCCAATACCTGATATTCTAGATACCATACCAGGAAAGTAGTCCGCGACCAACCCTCTGCTCAAACCAACAGCTTCAAAGTTACATCCACCTCTATAAGAACTTAATACAGATATTCCCATTTTTGACATTATTTTTAATAGTCCAGCATTTATAGATCTTTTGAATCTAATTACACAGGACTCAAAATCTAATTTACCAAATAATTTTTTATCAAATCTTTGACGAATACTATCAATTGCTAAGTAAGGGTTAATTGTGGTTGCACCAACTCCTATAAGAACTGCAAAGGAGTGAGTATCCATTGCTTCAGAAGTTTCAACATTGATAGAAGCATAGCCTCTAATACAAAGTTTAACTAAATTTGAATGTACTGCACCAACTGCTAAAATCATTGGTACAACAGCTCTTTCCTCTGAAATATTCCTGTCAGAAAGAACTAGATGATTTGCACCTTCCCTAACTGCTACTTCCGCCTCACCTTTAATTTTTTCAATTCTTTCTTTTAAGCTTTCATTTACACTAAAAGTACAATCAATAACTCTTACTTTTTCAGAAAATATTGATTTAAATTTTTTTAATTGCGAATTGCTAAGTATTGGGCTGTCAAGAACATATATATTTTCTTTTGTAAGATTTTTAA
>MDSW01136326.1_pt1 | contig 18124 bp, 13 predicted proteins | sample 811171 | NCBI WGS metagenome assembly MDSW01 (sample SAMN05326641, study PRJNA326480) | marine metagenome | isolation source: seawater | place: Atlantic Ocean: North West | collected 2012
CCAAGAGTTCAAAAGTTCTGTCCTCATTCTCACCTGCCAAGACCAAAGAGGTCGTTTCCGATGCTTGCTCTTGCTCATAAATATCCCAAAGTTGATTGACGAATTGAGCGGCGACATGAGCATCCACTGCAGCAGACTCAAAAGTAAGAGCCGCCGAACCACTGCGGGTAAGGATTAACTGTAAACTCTTATCAAACCACCTGTTTTCAACTTCGCTATCTCGAAAGTAACGCCAAACAGCATCGCGGTTCTCATTTTCAAACTCTAAATCGATACAGACAACAAAGAGCGCACTTTCCATCACCTCCAGCGAGTAACGAGACTGCGGGTGCTCTGATAGCTGCTCTCGAATATAATGCCACTTTTCCCGTTCCAGACTGGTCAACACGCCCACGGGCGCTTCCTTCTCTCCCGTGACCATGCCTCGAACTTCAAGTTCTAAATGTCTTAACTGTGTGAAGAGTTCAGCAGTGGTCACAACCTCTCCCTCGCAAACAACCGACAAGGGAAAAAAGAGTCCTTCAATTGCTACAACAATATGTGAGCTGTAGGGCCGACGCTCCAACACATCACAGGCGCTCGACGCCGGAATACGATTCGTGGAAAATAAGTCGTGGAATCCTGCAGACTCTAAGCCATCACCGCCCATGCCACCCAAGTATTTCCCTGTCGCGATATCGCGCCATAACCGAGTGCAGCTGTGAATTAACTTCGCTGCCCGCATCAAAGGCTGCGGATTGACCGTTTCGTCTCGAAGGCAAATACTAAATGAACTCCCATAAACAAGGGAGTCCCGCTTCGCTAAATGCTCCAGCGTCAATCCTTCACTCATCAAGTTCAGACGTTTATAAGGATATCGAATCAAGGGCTGGCCATCTTCTGCAACCGGTATGGTCAACCAATCGCCTCGATTGTCCAGCGGTGAGCAATGCATCTCCAACACAGGGCTTGCAGGGTCAAGTTCGTCTCGATGCGCAACCAAGCGCTTAAACCATTGCTGAAAAGTTGCTCTCATCAAGACTTCGGCCCTAGCGCGCTGCCACCAAGGAGAGCCTGGATAGCCTATTTCGCGAAAAAGCTCGGCAAACTCGTCAAAGCTCAGGTAGTCAACTTTGCGACCTGCTGGAAACTGCTTGTGAGCCATCGGTCCAATTAAACCTGCAGCTGGGACAAAACGTCACGTAGCCAAGGCAGGAGCTCTGTTTGAGCCTCGTGAAGATAAAAGTGATCCCCTGCAAACATTTGGGTTGAACAGTCCGCTTCGGTGTATCTATCCCAGGCTTGAAGGTCAGTCTCTGCAATAGGCGTATCGGCCAATCCCCCAACCACTTTAAAAGGCAGTTTTAGGGATGGTCCGTCTTGATACTCCCAATCATATAGAATCGAAAAATCTGCTCGTAAAGAAGGCAAAACAAGGTTCATCAACCGTTTGTTATTAATTATTTCATCGGGCGTCCCGCCCAGTTTGCGGAGTTCATCAATGAACTCCTCATCGTTCATGGCAGCAACGTTCAATGGCTTGCTCGTTAAATGAGGAGCACGACGAGCCGATAAAAAAGCGAGTTTCGGCATCACACGGCCCTGAGCTTGATAGCGACGCATCAATTCGAAGCTCAGCAATGCTCCCATACTGTGTCCCCAAAACACATAAGGAACCTCATCCAGGTGCGGAGTGACTTGAGCCTCAATTGCATCGAGCAGCTTCGGCATTTCAGTGAAGGCTGGTTCTCTTAAGCGAAAGGCTCTGCCCGGCAGTTGAATTCCGACCAATTCAATATCATCTGGAAGTAAAGGCGGCCAATCTCGAAAAAGGGTTGCGCTTCCACCTGCATAAGGAAAGCAGAACATCCGCAGCCGCGGCGCTTCTAACCTTCGAGGGACAAAGAACCAAGAACCACTCGGGCCTGTTGTTGTCTGTTGTGAAACCAAAACCGCACCCTTCCCGGCAGTGGTCCCTGCGTCAAGAAATGACGGTGACCCTTAACGTATTGGTCATCCCCTTATCGTTCATCGGCATGCTCGCAGTGTTGACCACGCGGTCACCACTATGCAAGTCACCCCGTGCACGGAGGATCTCTTGGATATCATGCACTGTATCGTCAGTGCTGACAAACCCCTCGTAATAATACCCTCGGACACCCCACACGAGACTAAGCATATTGAGGATGGACCGATTGCTGGTAAAAACGCCAATCCCACAATCTGGGCGGTGACTGGCAATCTTGATCCCTGCGTAACCCGAGTCTGTCATTGTTAAAATTGCCCGGGCATTAATCTGAGCTGCAACCTTACATGCATTAAAACAGATGGTATCGGTCACAAACCGCGAGTCGTTCACATCTTTCGGTGGGTTGTCCCGTCGACGTGGCTGAAAGACCTCTTCGGTATGGGTCACGATACTCACCATGGCTTCAATCACTGCCACCGGGTGACGGCCAGTCGACGTTTCACCGCTAAGCATCACAGCATCGGCACCATCAAGCACCGAGTTCGCAACATCGTTTGCCTCGGCCCGCGTCGGACGGCTGTTGTCTATCATGCTTTCCATCATCTGAGTGGCAATGATAACCGGACGACCCGCTCGGCGTGACTGCGTCACCAAGCTCTTTTGAATCACCGGAACCTGCTCCATAGGGATCTCGACTCCAAGGTCTCCCCGAGCGACCATGACTCCGTCGGTTTCCTCAATAATGGCTACCATGTCTTCAATGGCTTCTGGTTTTTCAATTTTGGCAATGACTTTGCTTGGACTCTTACGAGCTCGGACAATATCTTTGAGTTCACGCACATCATCGCCGCTGCGAACAAAAGATAAACCGATCCATTCAGCGTTGAGTTCCAGTGCGACTTCTAAATCCTCGCGGTCTTTCTCCGTCAAAGCCGGAAGCGATATTGCTGTATTGGGTAGATTGACGCCCTTGCGTGAATGCAGGGGACCGCCATGCACAACCTCCAACTGAACCTCTTGGGCACCATCGGTTGAGATGACTTTCAGTTCCAATTTGCCATCGTCAATTAAGATGTTTTCCCCGGCCTGAACATCCCGGGCAAACTGCTCATAACTGATATAAGCGGAATCTTTAGACCCGATATGCTCGTTGCACGTTATCCTAAACTTCGCGCCTGGCTCTAGTACGACATTGGGCTGCATCTCTCCAATTCGAATTTTCGGTCCTTGTAAATCGACGAGGACGGCAACGTTTTTCTCAAGCTCATCATTGAGGTCCCGTATGTCTCGGACAATCGAGCGCATCTGCTCATGCTTACTATGGGAGCAGTTGATTCGGGCTACGTTTAAACCCGATAAAATCATTTGTCTTAGTACATCTTTGGCCTCAGAAGCGGGCCCAATGGTGGCTACAATTTTTGCTTTGTTCTTCAAACTACTCTCACCTGACTACCGCGTCACAAATTGCGGAGTATTATCCTTTCACAGAACCTCCCGTGAGCCCACCCACAAGATGTCTCTGCAATGCATAAAATAAAACCATAATTGGCAGACTGGTAACTACGGCACCAGCTGCGAAACTGCCCCACTCTGTTTGAAACTCGCCCACGTGCTGTTGAAGCGCTACGGGCAATGTGAACAAAGCAGAATCTCCCAAAAGAGTGGCGGCAAGAATAAACTCATTCCATGCTGTCATAAAGGAAAAAAGCGCGGTAACGGCAATCGCCGGTCTCGCCAGCGGTAAAACCAAGTACCAGAAGATAGTAAATCGACCGGCTCCATCAATCACCGCTGCTTCTTCCATCTCCACTGGGAGAGAATCGAAATAGCCTTTAAGCATCCACGTGCAAAAAGGCAGAGCGGTAGAGCAATACACAAGACAAAGTCCCGAAAGCGTGTCGAGCAAGTTACAAAAGTCCAAAATAATATAAAGAGGCACAAGCATCACCACACCCGGGAAAATCTGAGTGAGCATAAGAGCCAACAAGCCAATGTCTCGGCCCGGAAATCGTAGCCGACTGAAACCATAGGCCGCAGTTAAGGAAATCCCCAATGAAATAAGGGTGGTTGCTCCGGACACAATCAACGAATTCCAGAACTGTCTGCCAAACGCCCAAGGCCCCTCACCACCCACGCCTAATACTTTTTCAAAATGCTCAGTGCTGATCTCCGAGGGAATCGGATTGGGGGATACGTCAAAAGAGTCTCCCGGACTCAAGGCCATCTTGATAACCCAAAGCACCGGATAGATGGCCAAAAGACTGACAAAGATTAGGACGCAGTGCGACACGAAATACTGTAGCTTCATCGACTTCATGCGTTTTCCAGCTTTCTGGCAACCCGAGTCGATAAAGCGCTCCAGCCGAGAAGTAAAACAAAGATCAAAGCGCCGTAGGCTGCCGCATAACCGTATTGTTCATGCCGTGCAAAAGCCCATCGCCATGCTTCACTGATTAGAATATCAGTCGAGTTATCCGGCTCGCCGCCACTAACCAAATAGACAATGTTGAACTGGTTAAATGTCCAAACAATCCCGAGCATAACCGCCGGGGCCATGGCCGGCATCAAAAGCGGCCAAGTCACATGCTTAAATTGAGCAAAGAAACCCGCGCCGTCGATGGACGCTGCATCGTACAATTCTTTTGGAATCGATTGCAGTGCACCAAGGCATACAACCATCATAAATGGAAAACCAAGCCACGCGTTGGTACAGACATTTGCACAAAATGCAGTCCAGAAAGAACTGAACCAAGCCACACCGTCTACACCCAGTATTTCAAGCATACCGTTGATCACACCAAATTGACGATGAAACATCCCTTTCCAAATCAGAGCAGTGATATAGTTGGGGACTGCCCAAGGAATAATCAAAAGAACTCGGTAAATTCCTTTTAGGTGAAGTCCCTGCTGATTTAAAATTAACGCCAGCGCAATGCCAATGCCCACATGGAGAACGATATTCACCAAGGTCCAGAACACAGTGACCACCAATGCGAAGTAAAACGAGAGCGGCTCAAAAACCCCAAAACCCTCGGCGCTCAATATGCTCTGAAAATTCCCCAACCCAACAAAGGTCCATTCACCAGCCCGGTGAGAGAAAAAAGCCAAAGCGAGAGCCATGACAAATGGAACAAACACCAAGATTCCCGTGGTGACCCACACAGGTCCCGTCCATCGCAAACCCGTCACTAAATTCTGCCCCTGGCCGCTTTGGTAAATCTCGCTTAGTTTGCGGACACCCAGAAAAATCCCCAGGGCAACCACGAGAAATAAAACCCCCGTGTAGAGCCCTGTTCCCACGGGTTGCGGGGCCGGTCGGGTAATGGCTTGATGTCGCCGGGTTGCTGACTGCGCCGCAGCCAAAGTATCCGTATTGGCTCGCAGTAATTTCTTAAGTGCCAAATCACCCGGTTCCCAGACTTGGTTCATGGAAGAAACATTGGGGATGGGTGTTGCCGAAGCAAGCTGCGCACGAAAAGCCTGCAACACTGTATCAGTTTGCAAAAACTCTTGGCTCCAAGTTTCAGAATAGGCCACAGGTTGCTTCCCTATTCTCGCTCGTAATTCCGCACCGACTGGACCCGATAGAAATTTAGCCAAAAGTACAGCGTCTGCGGGACGCCGAGCTTGGCTGGAGACGAAAGCAGCCTCAGTCGTTAGAAAAGGCGATGCAGCTTTGCCGGTTTTAGACACGACAGGCAAAGGACTCAATGCAAACGGGATACTTGAATCAATCTCCCCAAGCATCCAAGGACCACTGATCACCATTGCTGCCTGAGACCGATTAAAAAGATCCGTAACCAACGCTCCCGTAACCTCTTGGGGAATAACCTTTTTGCGGACTAAATCTTCGACGAATTGATATGAATCAAGCGCCGCCGGTGATTCAAATGAGCCTAATGCCGGGTCCAAAGGTACCTGTCCACCAAACCCTAAAAACCAAGACGCATGAAAGTAAAAGCTGTCGGCCTGGTAGGCCAATCCAAAGAGGTCTCTTTCACGAAGCGTACTCGCCACCTGCAAAAGTTCATTCGTATTCGCCGGCGCCTCAGGGACCAAATCAGTATTTCGATAAAGCACCAGGCTCTTGAAGCTTAAGGGGTAACCGTAAATTTTATCGGCAACCTCTAAAGACGTCAGTGTCTCTTTAAAAAAGACATCTTGAGCCCATTGCTGATCCGCACCTTCAAGGGCTTGCACTAAATTGGCTTCTTGCCACGCGCCCACCTTCTCGTGTGCATAAATAAAGAGATCGGGTCCGTGACCCCGGGGCATAGCAGTACTGAGTTTAGAAGCCATCACATCATAAGGAATGGCCAAAACCTTTAATTCAACATCAGGGTTTTCTTGCTTAAACCGATTGAGTACCTCGTCTAAAGCTCTTTGTTCTGCCCCGCGATAACTGTGCCATAAAGTAAGAGGTTCAGTTTGCGCCTGAACCGTCAATGCCCAAAACCCAATGAGCAATCCGATGATGCATGGTCGCATCTGGATTTTCATAACGGCACGACCCTGGTTGGAAAAGCCACTGTTTTGCCTGAGGCATCAAAAGCGTAGAGTTCTTTGGTATCCACACGGAAACAAGTGATCTCACCAACCCGAAGGGATTCCAAACCTTGCCCGGTATGTTGAGCCATCAACACATTATCACCAGAACGCATATGCACTCGGGTTTCCCAGCCCATGGGCTCTACCATCGTAACCTTAGCGTTGGAGCTACCGTTGGTATCGGTCGCAGTGACCTGCACATGCGCCGGGCGAACCCCCAAAGTAATCCGTTGCCCGGCCACCAAACCCGTAGAAGAAGACCAAGGGTTTTCAATATGACCAATGGGCGTCTCAAAATCGCGTAAATCACTTGAGCACGTTGCTTCCACAAAATTCATTTTGGGCGAGCCGATAAAGCCTGCAACAAATTGATTAACCGGTTTATCAAAAAGGGTCAGCGGCGTATCAACCTGCTGTAATTGCCCATCATACAAAACCGCAATACGCGTCCCAAGAGTCATGGCCTCCGTCTGATCGTGGGTGACGTAGATCATTGTGGTGCCAAGCCTTTGGTGCAAAGCAGAAAGCTCCGCTCGCATTTCAACCCGCAGAGCTGCATCTAAATTCGATAAAGGCTCATCAAAAAGAAAAACACGAGGTTCACGAACAATGGCTCGCCCCATGGCGACCCGTTGCCGCTGTCCACCGGAGAGTTGAGCCGGTTTACGCGTTAGAAGGTCGGCAAGTCCTAAACTGGCAGCCACCGTCGCGACCCGTTGCTCAATTTCCTGGGCAGGCGTTTTACGAAGTTTCAAACCAAACGCCATATTCTCGGCGACGGTCATGTGGGGATAAAGAGCGTATGACTGAAACACCATGCCAATGTCTCGGTCCTTTGGAGCCACATCGTTGACCAATGCCTCTCCCATGAGAAGATTACCCTTATCAATGGACTCCAACCCAGCAATCATACGAAGTGTCGTACTCTTACCGCAGCCTGAAGGTCCAACCAGAACGAGAAACTCCCCGTCGGCGATCGATAAATCCAGATCGCGGACAACCGAGGTCCCATCAAAAGATTTCGAGACGCCTTGAAGCTCTACGCTGGCTGATTTCGGTGCTGTGCTCATTTCTCCCCCGCAAAACAGATATCACCGATAAAGCTTCTCGTAGTAGGTGTCTACCATCAAACGAGCAGAAAAATCATCGGAAGCCGTGGTGATGGACTCTTTCATCATGTCAATCCACTTTTCGCGGTTGTCATAGTAAGTCGGCAATACAAAATCTCCCAATGCCATGCGCAACGCATGACCGTCATGAGCATCTTGGCCGTCGCCTTCATAGCCATCACCAAATTGCCACCCGTTAACACCGTGGCGACAACCTTCATCCCACCAGCCATCGAGAATACTCAGATTTAACCCGCCATTGGCAGCCGCTTTCATCCCGCTGGTTCCGGAAGCTTCCTTTGGACGCCTTGGGTTGTTCAACCAAACATCCACACCGCGGGTCATCACCCGACCCACTTCCATATCGTAGTTATCCAAAAATACGATGGATTCAGGATACTCACGTGCCACACGCGTGACCCGCTCAATCATAGCCTTGCCTTCGGCATCCTCCGGGTGAGCTTTACCCGAAAAGACAATCTGAATGGTACCGTCTTTTAGGTAAGAGGAAAGCCAATTTAAATCTTCTAAGATTAGGTCAGCTCGCTTGTAGGTTGCTGCCCGCCGCGCGAATCCAATCAAGAGACGGTTGGAAGCAAGCTTTTGCCCGGTCTTTTCTTGGATGTAAGCGATAAGTTCATTCTTCAACTCACGGGTGATGTCCCACAATGAACTCGAATCACCCGATGGCATCCACTCGGCAATACGCTGATCCTGCCAGCTTGGCATGTGAATTCCGTTTGTAATGGGAATAATTTCAGCCCCATCTTCAACATGTGCCCACATCTGTGCCGCTGTTTTACCGTGAAGCTTGGCTACTGCATTCGCCTTGCGACTTAAGCGCAGAGCGGCAACAGTCATCTCAAATGGGTTACCCCCGAGTTCTGAGAGTTCCGCTTCTCCCATGACATCCAGCCCCACACCTTGTTCAAGCAAATCAGAAATTTGATGAATTTCATTTCCAGCTTTCACCGGTGTGTGTGTTGTGAAAACAACTTCTGCTTTGGTGGCAGAAAATGCTTGGCGAAAGCTAAGCCCCGCTTCCATCTTTTCACGAATCAGCTCAAAGCCGGCAAAGAGAGCATGGCCTTCATTAAAGTGATAAAGCTCAACTGGGATATTCAGAGCTCGTAGCAATCGAACACCGCCCACGCCCAAGATCATCTCCTGTGCAATACGGCTCTTGCCCTGACCGTTGTAGAGCCGTCGTGTCATATCACGATGCTTTTCATGTTTGGGTTCGAGCAGATAGAGCTCTGTGTTACCAAAACCCTCTACAGCAAAAGCGTTCAGCAGGACTTTTTCGCCCGCAATATGAATGTCGATTGAAACTTTAAGATCTCTTAAAGATTCCCGCGGCGTTTTCACCCAGGTATCGTAAACGCGGCCTTCATCATCGGTTTTTTGAACCGTGTAGCCTTCGTCCCACATCACACCAATCCCCACGAGATTGTGTCGGCTGTCTTTGGCGGCTTTCATAATGTCGCCAGCCAGCACCCCCAGGCCTCCTGAATAAATCGGTAGCGATTCATCCAAGCCATATTCCATACAAAAATAAGCAATCTTACTATCGGTAGTTTGTTCCATGACCCCTCCAAGCGTAACTCAGTCTGGAGTTACTATGTGATCCCTTTCACTTTGTCCATGAAGAATCGGCCAAGAGCTGACGATTGAGATCAAAATTAAAAATCTTAGAGGCCCGAAGATCTGACGATGCTTCAGCAAGTACTTGAAATTACCATAGAAGTTCGATCACCGCTTGCATCTCAGAGCCCAAAACAGTAACGCTATAGCGAGTTACCCAAGGGAAAAAAAATGGAACGCAAAGTATTATCGGCAATGACAGAGCTCGGATTTACCAAAAGTGAGTCCAAAGTTTATACCGCTCTTCTGAAAAAACAGCCGGCAACTGGATATGAACTGGCTGCCAGTTCCGGGGTTCCGCGATCCGCGATTTACAACATTCTCAAAAAGCTAGAATCGGGTGGGCTCATCAATGCCATTCAGGACAAACCGGCTCGCTATGTCCCCCTACCACCTGAACACTTATGTGAACTGCTCAAAGGCCGATTTGATACAACCCTCGAAGATCTGAAACGTTCTTTAGACAGCCTTGTCGATCCCGTGGAAAGATCCGTTCTGTGGCAACTGCAAGACTACCGAGCCATTTTGGACCATGCTCGGCAAATCATGAGCCAAGCAAAATCTAAAGTTGTCATTTCTCTTTGGGACCAAGAAGCACAAGCCCTTGAATCAACTTTTACAGAGACTTGGCAACGGGGTGTCCACATCACCACTTTCTCATTTACCAATCTACCAAAACTTCCTGGAACAGTTCTGAGCTATGGTATTCCCGAGGGAGACCTTGAAGAACACTGGCCCCACAAGTTGGTGCTCATCGCGGACGACTCGGTTGTTTTAGTTGGCCACACCAATGCCGAAGGCCCCTGTCACGGCGTAGCGGCTCGGGAAGAATCCCTAGTCGAAATGGCTCAAAGCAATATCGTTATGGACTTAACACTCTTTGGGCAACGTTTCGACGTGGATACAGAATCGATGATGAAAGGCCTACTGGAGAAAATGGCACCGCTCGATGAGCTTATTGAACGCGGCAATCCCTTCCACCACATCGCCAAAGTTAGACGCAAGAAAAAGAAATAAGAGGCCCTGGTTGCTTGCTCAAACCATTGAGATAAAAAAGCGTAAATATAACGGGCACCTTCATTTACCAGCCCGAGTCGACTTCTTGCTCTAAAACAAGCCGCTCAATCCCCATAAACTTGTGAGATCCTTGCGAAGAAGGCTTTTCCCCGTCGCCTCAGCCTGATAGACCGCCTCCATGCTAGATTCTGAAAATGTCACTCTGCTCGAACGCGATGGGCGCAAATGGTACATCGTTGGTACCGCACACGTATCCCAAGAGAGCGTCGAAGAAGTGGGTCAGGTGATTGAAAGTGTCAAACCCGACACCGTCTGTGTTGAACTTTGTGAAACACGCTACACCGCGCTTCGCGATGCCGACCGATGGAAAAAGCTCGACATTTTCAAAGTCATCAAAGAAGGCAAAACGCTGATGCTCTTGGCCAACTTGGCCATCGGAGCCTATCAACGTCGACTTGGGGAAGAGCTGGGCGTTGAACCTGGCGCGGAACTCATTGCTGGCGCGAACAAGGCCAGCGAAGTCGGCGCTGAACTTAAACTCGTCGACCGCGATATTCAGGTAACTCTCAAACGCACCTGGGCAAACCTTTCCTTCTGGCAAAAAATCAAGCTCATGGGAGCCATTTTCGCAAGCCTCTTTGAGACTGACGAAATTGGTGCCGAAGACATCGAGAAGCTCAAAGAAAAAAGTGAGCTCTCTGATATGATGGAAGAGTTTGCGCGCGTTATGCCAGAGGTTCAAAAGCCTCTAATCGATGAGCGGGATCAGTATTTGATGTCGAGTATTGAAGAAGCGCCAGGCGAAACCGTGGTTGCAGTCGTGGGAGCTGGGCATGTTCCCGGCATGAAACGCTACTTCGGAAAAAACATCGACCGAGAAAATATCAGTATCATTCCGCCACCTTCAAAGTGGTTAAAATTACTGAAATGGGTGATTCCTGTTTTGATTCTTGCAGCCTTTAGCTGGGGACTCACGGGTAACCCTGAGCGCAGCATCGAGGAACTGGTTTTAGCGTGGCTCTTACCCAACTCTGTTGCAGCCGCACTGCTCACCATGATCGCTGGCGGTAAACCGCTCTCTATTCTCACATCATTTGTCGGCTCGCCCATTACCTCTCTCAATCCGTTGATTGGAGCCGGTATGGTCGTCGGTCTCGTAGAGGCTTGGCAAAGAAAGCCCACGGTTCAAGACTGTGAAAATATCAATCAAGATGTGCAGTCTTTGAAGGGTCTTTATAAAAATCCATTTACGCGGGTTCTACTGGTGGCAGTCGCCGCCAACATAGGCTCATCTCTGGGCGCCTGGATTGGTATCAGTTGGGTAATGACCCTTCTTGCATAGCCTGACCCTTATAGGTGTCTGAAAAAGTATTTTCGAATAAACCGATTGTACCAAGTGGACTCAATTTCCAAATCCTTCAGGCTTTTCACCTCAATGGCTTTATCGGCCGAAACATCCTTATCGAATTGCTCCCGTAGCTTCGTAGCTGCCGCTTCATCAATCATATTCACCGCCATCTCACTGTCGTAGTACAAAGACCGCGGGTGCAAGTTAAAACTTCCCACCGAAGCAAACGTATCATCGACCACCATAAACTTGCTGTGCAGCGTATCGCCCTTCTTCAGGAATATTTTCGCACCCGCCTTATGCAGTTCCGGTAAACTCTTCATAATCGGTTCACTTACCAGAGGCTCATCCACGCTCTTATTGGAGTTTGTATAAATTCGAACCTCCACGCCCCGCTCCAAAGCTGCATGTAAGAGTTCATTCATACCCGGCAACGTTAGGAAGTAAGCATTCTCAATTTCAACACTCTTGGTAGCACCAGAGACTGCTTTCATCATCGTTGCATAAACATCGTATCGCTCATCACCGGGTTCGTGATCGACCACTGCAATCTTTGAATTCCCGGGCCGGCCTGCTCTGGCCAAAAGCTCAGCTCGGTTCATACTCATGGGCGCATGTTCAAGGTTTTGTAGCTGAACTTGGCTATTCCAGTAGCGGACAAAAAGAGCCTCTTGCTCAACCACAGAAGGGCCCGTCGTATAAACGTCAGTATCACGCCATTTCTGACCTTCGTACTCCGCGTCTACATTCCATGCGTGACTGTAGATATCACCTGGATTCATTCCACCAGCTACGGACTGTACACCATCCACAACCATCATCTTACAGTGATTTCCCCACTGAACATGGTCGGGGTTCTCCCAGCGAATCAATTTCACGCCGTTGTCTTCCATATATTTAAAAGTATCATTATGGGAACCACGGGCTGCGATATTGCGGTCAACAATAACCCGAACATCCAAACCCTCTTGGGCTCTTCTAACAAGACGCTGAGCCAAATCACGCCCCGTCCCATCGTCGTAAATCGTCCAGGTCAGTAAGTGGATACTCTCTTTAGCGTTATCAATAAGCTCCGCACGTTTGGCAAATGATGCAGGGCCATCAATAAGAAAATCAACATGGTTACCTCCTACAAATTTTGCATCGCCTACTTCTTCGAGCTCCTTAACAAAGCCCGCATTGTGAAAAGCTGTCTTTTCATTCAAACCGCGTACAAAACGGCCACCCGCTTTTGCTTCGTGTAAATATTCACCCACGCGTTCTTCATAAGTTTTACGTGAACCTCGCTCCTCATACTCGGCTTCGAGCATCGTGCCAGCATGGTCAGCCATAGCATGGTACCAAGCATCCTCATGACCGCCGGCTACCAATTTCAGCCCAGCTTCCACGGTTGGGCGCACCAGGCCGAGACTGCTAAGGCTAGAAAACATCGAGTCCAAACCACCAAACACAGCGTTCTCAATATGGTCTCCAACACTTGCTTCCGCCTCAGGGGCGGTTCGCGGGGTCATAGGCCGGGCAGGAGCAGGCAGGGGCAAACGGGGTAAAGTATGGGTAACTGTCGGCATGAAGGTCTCCGATAAAATCTCTGGGTTCAGCTTGTTTATCGGCGCCAAAATTTCGGTGTTGCGTATTCTTGTTAAAAAAATGGTAGGGGTAGAGCAGCTATGGACACAGAACTCATCCAACTTTTGCTGCCAATGACAATCATCAGCCTCGCCTGTGTGGTTCAAGGCATCACCGGATTCGGCGCGGGACTCGTTTCCATGTCGCTTTTGCCTCTTATTTGGACCATTCCCCAGGCAGTTGGAATCCTAAGCCCTATCGGTGTAATCCTAACGATTATGCTTAGTTATAAGCTTCGTTCCCATGTTCAATTCGACAAAATCAAACCGATGTTTTTTGCTTTGCCCTTCGGAATTCTATTGGGTTTGTGGTTGCTCATCCATTGGCCCAACACCTGGATGAAAGCCATTCTAGGCTTTATTTTGGTTGTTTACGTACTCTCCTCGAAGCGGCTCACCCACACTAAGATGTCAGAACACCCTGTCCCCGCCGCATGTGCTGGCTTTCTAGGCGGTGTGTTTAGCTCTGCCGTCGGTGCCGCAGGACCCCCTATCCTCATTTACGCTACAGCATTGGGCTGGGAACGGGACCACTTCCGCGCCAATATCCAAGTGTTTTTCATGGGTTCCGCAATTTCGACTTTTATTGGCTTGATAAGTCAGGGCTTAATCAATGCCGACACACTTCCCATATCTGCCCTCTGTGTGCCCGGCATGGTGGTCGGCGGCTTGGTAGGAAACCGTTTGGCCTCACATCTACCCCAGGAGAAATTTCGTCAACTTGTTATGATGGGTCTCCTCGCTATGGGCGTCCTCTATCTGGGCCAATGGCTCTTAAGCTAACCCTGCATTTGCCACGAACTGGATTCTTCGTGCAGCCACGATAAAATGGAGTCGTGAGATCCAATCTGTGTGGTGGCAAGCAGTATGAACTCGATTGAACGTGCACGACTCTCTCTAAAAGGACTATCCGTTGGGGATGCCTTAGGAGAAACATTTCACGGGCCCAATCCAGAGGCCATGAGCACCATTGCGCGACGCGAGATACCTCTTGGTCCTTGGGCCTACACCGACGATACCCAAATGGCACTAAGTGTGGTGGATGCGTTACAAGCAGAGGGCCAGATTGACCCAGCAAAACTTGGGCACGCATTCGCACGTCGCTTTGATCATAAACGTGGCTACGGACAAGGCACAGCAAAGCTTCTTCAAGCAGTTGCCGCTGGTGGTAACGCACAACAGATTGCTTCAGCATCCCATGGAGGGGAAGGTTCTCACGGAAATGGCGCCGCCACCCGTGTGGCTCCTTTGGGGGCTTTCTTCGCTGACAATATCGAACGCGTCATTCAACAAGCCCAAGCTTCGTCCATGCCCACACACACCCATTGCGAAGCCATTGCCGGTACCATTGCCGTTGCAGTTGCAACCGCACTCGCGACAAAGGTTGGTAACGGATTGATGATGAGTCCTACCGACTTTCTCAAACACGTTCTCTTGCGAACTCCCGAAAGCGTGACACGAAACGGCATCAACCGAGTTTACCAAATCGACGGCAACACCGACCCCCACAGCGTGGCGGAAAAAGTTGGTTCGGGACAAAATCTATCCACTCAAGACACTGTACCCTTTGCCCTCTGGTGCGCGGCTCATCATCTGCACAGTTATGAAAACGCTTTTTGGGCCACAGTCAGTGGATTGGGAGATCGTGATACAACTTGTGCCATTGTGGGCGGTATCGTGGTCATGTCCGACCGCCTATCGGGCGTTCCGGCCCATTGGCTGCAATCTCGCGAACCATTGCCTACCTAGATATATCCAATCTCCCTGCATCAACCTACATCTCACTACCAACAAACCGATCTCATTTCGCTAAAGCACAGCACTGATGATTTGAGCCCGCCACGTAAAGCCTGATAGCTTTTTAAGTAGCGATTCATTCCTGAATACGTCACGTCAGGTGCAATCTCTGAGTTTCAGATAACTCAACAGAATGGGAACAAACAAAACGTGTCGATGGGGCCAAGTACATCAGATTCAAAAGTGCCAATGCACATCCAGATTGTCATCGCACTCATCCTAGGCGTCGGATGTGGCGTTCTTTTAGGTGAAGACTTTGTTTGGATTGGTGTTCTAGGCCAAATCTTCGTGGCCTTTCTCAAAATGGTCGTCGTCCCACTTATCTTTTGTTCTATTGTTGTCGCCATCGCCAGTATCGGTGACAGCCGCTTGGGACAGCTCGGCAGCAAAACCATTGCCTTTTATCTTCTCACCACAGGCCTCGCCGTACTCATTGGTCTTTTGGTTGCCAATACCATCCGTCCAGGTGATGGCGCAGATATCAATCCCGGACAAACCGTTGTCGCCTACGAAATCGACTGGAACGAAGACGGCAACATCGACGCCAGACAAGACGTGTCGGCCGGAAGCGATCGACGTTTGCAAGTTCCCGCCGACCTATCCAAAAAGCAAGATACCAATATCGTCTACTGGATAATTTATGGAGACGGGACCCGTACTAAAAACACAATCAACATCTCCGCAAGCCAACCAGGGCACTCAGGTGGGCTTGATGTCAGCTACGACAAATCCAGAAACATCGCCTATCTCGAGCCACAACTTCCGAAAGCAAAAGTAAACGTCGACCTAGAAGGGCCTCTTGAAACCCTTATGAAGGCCATTCCCTCTAATCCACTGGGCTCAATGGCCAAGGGCGAGATTCTGCCCACAGTTGTATTTGCGGTCCTCCTGGCTCTTGCTTTGGTGCGGTTAAAGACACGTTCAAAAATTGTCGTCGAAGGGCTGGCAGTTATCTGCGATGCCATGATGGTAATCGTGAATGTTCTTTTGAAATTCACTCCAATCGGAGTCTTTGCCTTAATCGCTGCGATGGTTTCTCAATCTGGGATTGGTGTACTGACCAACTTGGTTTGGTATTGTGTAGCAGTTGTCTTGGGACTAACCCTCCAAATCCTCGTCGTTTATCCAATTCTCTTGATTACGTTTTCCACCGTGTCCCCTTTTGAGTTTTTTGGCGGCATGAAAAACGCAATATTGTTTGCCTTCTCCACATCTTCCTCAAGCGCCACTCTCCCGGTCACCATGAATTGCTTGGAAGAGAATCTACAAGTTGACAAAAAGGTTACGAATTTCGTTTTGCCACTTGGGGCAACAGTCAACATGGACGGAACGGCTCTATACGAAGCAATGGCCGCCATTTTCATCGCTCAAGCCTACGGAATCGATCTGAGTATCGGTCAGCAAATCGTAATCTTTTTAACGGCGAACCTTGCTGCCATTGGCGCCGCAGGTATACCAGGAGCCGGTTTGGTAACGATGGCTATGGTATTGAATGCCGTGGGTCTTCCACTGGAAGGCTTAGGGATAATTCTGGCCGTGGATCGTATACTGGATATGTTTCGTACCGCTACGAACGTAGCCGGCGATGGAGCAGTCACACTTATTGTAGCGGAATCTTTTCAAGCTGGCGATGAGTTGCCGGAAACAGAAAAAGCATAGCCACGGCGAACCCAGTCACCGCGGCCACACATCACATTCAAACTACAGACAATCCGCACACACAACATCTTCAACAGAAGTGTCATCGTCAAGATAGTCATTTAACCAATCAACAAGACGAACTCCGTTAACTTCGCGCGTGTAAAAGTCACCAATTGGAATCGTACAGTGGATATCCCCACCGGCCATGTACATGTTGAAGTTAGGAGTGGCTTCCTTGATTTTAAAAACAGAATCAGCCATGCGCTCAGTCCAGCCTTCTCCACCACCTTCGCCATTCATGGCTTCGTAGTAAAACACCTGCGTCTTATCCTGAAGGGTGTTGTATTGGCTGATGCGGTTATTTGGGTAATGATTCCCGATGATTTCATAAACATCACTCAGCTCAAGGTCCATATAATCGATGATGCTTAAATCAAGCTCCGGAATCCATGCCGGGAATGCTTTATCGACACCCCACTGAGGAAAGCTATCGGCGAAAAACTGATCGGTAATGACACCGGCCGCAGAGTCGCTGAACTGCAATACATTTGCTTCAGGGTAATTTTCCATCATCCACGCTGACCAAACAATGGAACCATAGCCACCAGCGCTGCAACCCGTAACAGCAATCTTACTTGGGTCTGGTAGTTCATTCTGAACCCAACCAATCGCCGAAAGTGCATTCAAGTAGCCTCGGTGCTTAATTTCAAACTTGCCTTCACCTTGACCATACTCAGTGTCAGCGTTGCCCCAGTGAACATCACCGGTGCAATAAGGAATCATAACATGCGTCCAACCCTGAAATGGATTCTCTGGATTCGCATGGTCATAAATTCCCTGACGATACAAACCAACCGCACTGCGTGTGTCTTCAATGTCCGCACTGAAAATCGCATCTGCGACCGAACAAGTTACGTCATCCCAACATGCGCCGCCGCCTTGAAATTCAACCAAGACTTTCTCTGGGTCGCCGGGACGAACAAAATAAGCATAATCAGTCCCGCGGGCACACATTGTCTCGCCGCCAGGTCGTACTTCAAGCCAGCCGTCTGCTCGCTCAATCACTTCTGGATTCCAATCACTTACCGGCGTGGTCGCGTCTGTTTCAGTAGCGTCGCCTGTTTGGGCAGCCTCATCCCCCGTACCCGTTGCTGGGTCGGTCTCGGTATCCAAGCCATCTGCGCTACAGCCTACTACAAGGCCAAAGACGCAAGTCATCATTGTTAATTTAAAAATAGGTAATTTCACGGTAACCCCCATGTTTGTCGGTCGTGGTTCCCACAGCACGCCCATACAGACACCATGCCAATGGCAATGTATGCTTGCAAGCGTTTCAGGCGTACCTCCACATATATGGACTTACACGCAAATAGTGCTGTGTTATTCAGCACTTAATTAAAAAAAACCAATTCATAAGTATTGAGCATCTGTGGAGCCAAAGCTCTCA
>MDSW01057167.1_pt1 | contig 18123 bp, 7 predicted proteins | sample 811171 | NCBI WGS metagenome assembly MDSW01 (sample SAMN05326641, study PRJNA326480) | marine metagenome | isolation source: seawater | place: Atlantic Ocean: North West | collected 2012
GATATCGGAAGGGATCCTCGGGCGCGAGGAGAAGGACGGAATCCCCCACGGCGCTGTTGCAGCTCTCCGGGGAGCGTTGCGTCGCGCTCCTGGACGCGACGAAGCTGGGACGGGAGTGCCCCGCCGCGTTCGCGGCGGCTCTTCGCGGGATCCTCTCCGACCCTCGGGGGGGTTTCGTCCGCGGCGGGGACACCGCGAAAAGCGGTCAGCCGCCCGCGGTGGTCGGGTTTGGCGTCGCGGACGATCTGCGTCGACTGGCGTGCTCGTACCCGGGCGAGGTGGCCGACGCCGTGCGGTCGATCCCGAGGGTGCTGTGCCTGCAACGGGCGGCGATCGACCGCGGTCACGGGTCGCAGCCCGGGCTGTCCTCGGTGTGCCAGGCGCTGCTCGGGCAGCCGCTGGACAAGCGCGAGACGTGCGGCGACTGGTCGAGGCGGCCGCTGACGGAATCTCAGGTGGCGTACGGCGCGCAGGACGCGAGGGTTTTGCTCCGTATCCTACCCGGCTTACTGTTGGGAAAGGGCCGCGCGCGAGAGCCGTCCGCCAGGGCGAACGCCACCGACCTCGCGTTCGAGCTCGCGCGACCGGCGGCTGAGTTTATCGTGAACGTCGACGACGCGACGGTTCGTATCGCCGACCCTCCGTCGATTCGCGTCACCGAGAACGACGGCGAGAACGACGCGATCGCGCCGCTGACCCCGGCGGATGTCGCGGCGGCGCTGGCGGATCGGTTACCCAGCGCGGGGGGTGACCCGACGGTCATCGAGCTCGGCGTCGAAACCGGTCCCGCGGCGAGCGATACCGCGTCGGCGCTGGGGGATGGGATAGCCCCCGACGCGGTGGTCAAGAGCATGGGGGTGATGGTCGCGGGGGACACGACGGTCGGCGGCGGTCTGGATCCGGTGGCGAGGGCGCTCGGCGCGTCGGGGAGAGACGGTGGGTCAAACGGCGGCGGCGGCGGGTCAAACGGCGCTGCTGGGAGGAAGCCGTGGGAGCCGGTCGTGCTGCTCCTGCGTGGCACCGACCGCGCGGACCTGCGCGCGATCGCGTCCCACTTCGGCGTCGCGCGGCGCCACGCGCGACTCGCCACGCCGGACGAGTGCGTCCGCGTCTTTGGCTTCCCGCCCGGGAGCATGCCGCCGCTGGGCCACCGCGTGGAGTGCCCGACGCTGATGGACGCGGCGCTCCGGGAGCACTCGCCGGGTGGTGAGTCACCGGGCGTCGAGTCACCGGCGGGGGGCTTCGTGTATCCCGGAGCGGGCGCGCCGCACCTGGTGTTCAGGTGCCTCCCCGCGGTCCTCGAGCGGGCCACCGCGGCCACCACGCTGCCCGTGGCGGAGTCGTCCGTCGTCAGGGAAGCCGCGAGGCGCGCGGCGGCGGCGGCGGCGTCGTCGTCGTCGAGCTCGCGGGATCTGTCCACCGCTTTGCTCGCGGATTGCGGTTCCCTGGACTGGGGCCTGGGGGCTTCCGCCGCGTCTCACGAGGGATCCGGCGACGAGAGCGCGCACGGCGAGGGCACGCACGAGAGGCAGCGGCGGTTCGTCGCCGATGGATCCCTCGGCCGGCTCGCGCGTTGGCTCAGGTGCCTGGGCGTGGACGCCGAGCACGTCCCTGTCCCTGCGCAGCGTCGGGGTGTCAAGGGTAACAATACATGTCAGTACGGCGCTCTGCTCGCGCTCGCGCAGAGGGACGACCGCGTCATACTGACCAAGGACAGGCGTCTGCTCCAACGTAAGGACGCGGTGGCGGCGTTTTTGGTGGAGGACGACGACCCGAAGCGGCAGCTCGCGAGGGTCAGCGCGCACTTCGGGCTCAGGTACAGGCGCGGGAAGTTGCTCACGCGGTGCGCCAGATGCAACGGAGCGGTGGAGCGCCGCTGCACCCCAGAGGAGGTGGCCGCCAACGGCGCCATCCCGGCTAAGGTGAAGGCCTCGACGAATGAGTTTTGGGCGTGCGGAAGGTGCGAGAAGGTGTACTGGGTCGGTCCGAAGTCGCACCTCGCCATGTCATTCATCGACGCGGAGATTGCGCCGACGGTGATGAGGGCACGCGACGAGGCAAACTCGTTTGCGCGCAGTCGGAACACGCGGGAGCTGGAAGAGGAGGCGGTCCTGGAGGAGGCGCTGGGAGGTGATCCGTGGCCGAGAAGAACCGGGCCGAACAGCCGCGAGGGGTAGGCGTTTTAGTCTTAGGTAGTGCTAGTGTCTATGCGAGTGGGTAGTAGGTCAACGCGCGGCGTGGACAGCTTTCGCCCAACTGGAATTCCCAGCTGGTTATGGGCCGCACGTAAAAAATGCGATCGACACATGCAAGTGTGTTGTGCACCTTTTTATCCCAATTGGTGGCGCACGAGGCGGGGCGAGATGCCTGTCGCCCCGAAGCGCGCCGTCGGCTCCTCGGAGCCGAGCGCGTACGAGCGCTTCCACTCCACCTTCCAGGCGGCGGTGACGCAGGAGCTCGAGGCCCTCGTGGGAGATCTGCGCTCCGCCGCCGCGCGCGTCGCGGATCAGCCCGTCAATTTATCGGATCCCCCGAGAGGCGACGGCGCGGGGGACGCGTCAGGGTCGCTCAAGGCGCTGGTCGACGAGCTCGTGGCGCGATGGGGGTTCATCCTCGCCATGTATCGCGCGCACGTAGCCGCGGAGGACGAGGTGGTCCTACCCGCGCTCGCCGCGAGGGTCAGCAACGTCGCCCACGCGTACGAGCTCGAGCACGAGGCTGAGGATTCCCTCTTCGACGGGATCACCCAGGCGCTCGACGAGGCGGTGGAGCTCATCGCCCGTAACGACGGCGGGGGACCCGCGCCCACCGACGCCGAGGGACGTGAACGGCTCCAGGGGGCGATCCAGCGCGCGGCGAGGACCGCGCACGCCACCAAGACCGCGCTCGCGCAGCACCTCGCCAAGGAGGCTGCGCACCTGGTGCCCCTCATGGACGGAGCCTTCGCCCCAGATGAGCAGACCGCGCTGGTCGAGAGGTTCATAGCGTCCGTACCCGCCGCGTGGGTCGGTCCCGTGCTGGCGCGGGGACCCACCGAGGGGGAGCAGGGCCCGCTTCGCACGCTCATCGCGTCTTGGGTCGCTCGCGGCGAGAGTGGTGGTTTAAGCGAGAAGGGTTTAAGCGATGACGACGGCGGAAAGAGCGAGGGGGACCAGCCGCCGGCGAAGCGATCGAGATCCGGCGCCGACGCGGGCGTCTCGGACCACGGCGGGACCGGAAGGAACACCCAGGCGGTGGGTCCCATCGATCACATATTCCAGTTCCACGCGGCGCTTCGACGCGAGCTTTGCCGGCTCGAGTCTGATGTTTTGGCGCTGCCAAAGCCCGAGGAGGTGGCCAAGCGGGCGGCGGCGTTGCGAACCCTGGAGGGTCGGTTCGTGTTCTTCTGGGGTGTCTACCGCGCGCACAGCAGGTCCGAGGACGAGCTCGTGTTCCCCGCGCTGGAAAACAAGGATGAGCTGCACAACGTGAGCCACTCGTATACCCTGGACCACGAGCACGAGGCTGAGCTCTTCGTGGAGGTGGACGCCTGCCTCAGGGACTTACGAGAGCACGCGGGGCTCGCGGGGGACGAGGGCGGCGTCGACGGCGAGAAGGTGCACGACGCGATGGAGGCGAAATGTTCGAACAGGAGGATGGACCCGAAGACCCGGGCGGCGATCATGGAGGTTGAGAGGAGGCTCCAGGCGGCGTGCGTAGCCGTGAAGGTTTGCCTCGAGACTCACGTCGCGAGAGAGGAGGCTGAGCTGTGGCCGCTGTTCGAGAAGCACTTCACGAGCGCGGAGCAGGGTCGACTGGTGGGGCTCATCATCGGGCGGACGGGCGCGGAGGTTCTGCAGAGCATGCTCAGCTGGCAGCGCAACGCGCTCACCGAGGAGGAGAAGGCGGCGATGATAGGATCCATGCGGGACGCGAGCAAAAACACCAGGTTCGCGAGTTGGCTCGAGACCTGGTGGAGCAGCGAGGAGCAGACGACCGGGACGGAGGGAGGAGAGGACTTGGGCGCGACGACCGCGGGTAACGAGAGGCTAACAGAGGCTAACGACGGGAGGGCTAACGACGCCGGAGTCGACGCCGCCGCCGTGGACGGCCTTGGTCAGGTGCAGGAGTACCTTCGCCGCCGAGCCGACGGGGACGCGTCGACCACGGGCGTCACCAAGGCTGCTGCCCTGGCCGCCGCCGCCGCCGCGGACAAGAGCGGGTATACGCCGAGCTGGGACGACATGTTCCGCATGAACCGTCAACAGCTGGAACAGGCGGCTCGGACGCTGTCGCGCGACGACTCACTCGCTCCCGAGCGCAAGGCGTACCTGATGCAGCACCTCCTCGCGGCGAGGTGGATCTGCGCGCAACAACGGGCAAAGCGGCTCAAGGAGGGCGAGAAGGGCGAAGATGTCGACATCCTAGACGAGGCTGGCTCACCGGGGGAGAGGGCAGCCGTCGGCAACGGAGCGGCCGACGCCGGGGTCGACGGGGCTGCCGAGAAGACGGGCACCGCACCGCCGCCGGACACCGCCGAGGCGGCGCTCGCGCTCGCGGGCGCGCCCGGTCTGACGAGTTACCACAAGGGCGCGAGGGACGATGTGTGCCAGCCGGTTGGCGAGAAACAGGTCCTGGGGTGCAAGCACTACGCCAGGAAGGTTCGTCTGGTTGCCGCGTGCTGCGGCGCCGCGCACGTCTGCCGGTTCTGCCACGACGAGGCTGAGGATCACACCATCGATAGGTACGCGACCAAAGAGATGATCTGCATGCGGTGCAGCGCGCGGCAACCGTCGGCGAAGGAGTGCCGCGAGTGCGGCGACGTCGTCGCGAGGTACTTTTGCTCCATTTGCAACTTTTGGGACGACAGCGGCAACGACGTGTATCACTGCCCGTTCTGCAACGTGTGCAGGCGCGGCGAGGGCCTCGGCAAGGATTTCTTCCACTGCATGCAGTGCAACAGCTGCGTCTCCCTCACCATGGGACCGCACGTCTGCCCCGCGGCGAAGAACGCCAAGGGTGACGAGGTGGGCGCCGGGAGGACCGCCGGGTCGATGGAGAGCGAGTGCCCGGTGTGCAAAGACTTTCTGTTCTACTCGGACACGCCGGTGAAGTGCCTGCCGTGCGGCCACTTCATGCACACCTCGTGCTTCCAGGCGTACACCAAGCACTACTACACCTGCCCGCTGTGCCGTAAATCCCTCGGCGACTTTTCGGCGTACTTTCGCATGCTCGACGCCATCCTGGCCGAGGAGGAGGAGGCTAACGCGGCGCCGGGTGACGAAACGGGCGCACCTCCGAAACGGGCGAAGCAGAGGGTGGCGTGCAACGACTGCGGGGAGGAGTCTCTGGCGCCGTTCCATTTCGTATATCACGCGTGCACCGCGTGTCGGAGCTACAACACCAGGGTTATGGCGGTCGTTCCGCCGTCCGAGGTTGAGAAAGAGGAGGCAAACGGCAAATAACTTTTAGAAGATTTGAAGAGAAATTATGAAACTCACGTTTTACCGAAATTTCTGGTGTACCCCAGCAGGTAACTATCACTCCATCTCCCCCTGGACCCGGTCCTCGATGTCTTGCGTCTCTGGGCCCATCTCGCCAGCCTTGGCGCGCCACTTCGCGAGCGCCTCCTTGAGCCTGACCATCTCCTTGTTGGCGCTGTCCTTGCTCGCGTCGTTCTTGATTGTTCGCACCCTGGTGGCGTACGTGAGTGAGTTTTGCGTCTCCTCGATGTTGTTGTCCGACGGTGAGACGTTGACGAACATCAGAGTCTTGGCGTTGCCGCCGAGGGAGTCGGACATGATCATCGTGAGCTTGTGGTTGCGGTACGGGATGTGCCCAGCCTTCTCACCCGCCAGCGCGCTGATGACGTCGCCGAGCGCCGAGAGGGACTTGTTGATGGCCTGCGCCTCCTTCATGGTGTCGCCCGACGCTCCCGACTTTTTCACGCGCTCGGACCCGGCGAGGTCGACGAACGAAATCTTACCGCGGGTAACCTGCTGCGTCTGGAGGTCCGTGGTCTCGATGACGAGCGAGAACACGAGGTGGGAACGGGACGACTCGACGTTCATCTTCGTCGACGCCGTCCGTCTCACCTTGAGACCGCTCTCCACGACGTGCATGATGTCCTCCTTGCTGCCGACGGACACCACCGTCGCGTTCTGTACCGTCACCCAGCCCTTGGCATCCTTCTTGATGTCCAGCTTGGGCGGGTTGCTCGTCTTATCCGGCGACAGGAGCAGGTCGTAGAGCGTGTCCTGGTACAGCTCGAGCATGTACGCCTCCATGTTGACGCTAAACTTGCCCTTCTTCGACCCTTGGTAGACGATTCGCATCACCTCCTCGATGGCGCGGGGGGTGAGGCCCGGGTTGGCGCCGTCGCCCATGATGGTGTGGGTCTTGCCGGAGCCCGTCTGTCCGTAGGCGAAGATGCAAACGTTGTAGCCGTCAAACACCGACTGGATGAGGTACTTGGTGTCCTCGAACACCTGCTCCTGGGTGGTATCCTCGCCGAACACGGTGTCGAAGGTGTACGACCTCGGCTTCTTCTCGTCCCTCCACGGGTGCTCCAGGGTGAACTCGTCCGGCAACGTGAGCGCGAAGGACTGCTTCTCGCCAATCTCCTTCTTGGACAGCGGGCGGGTCCTGGCGTAGACCCTGATCTTGCCCTTCATATCCTCCATCTGGTTGAAGTAACGCTTGCGCAGCGTGGACTCCTCCTGGTACTTGGCCTCGAGCTCCTGGATGCGCGTCGCCTGGGTCTTGAGCATTTCCGCCGTCTGCTTCTCCTTGCGCTCGATATCCGCCTTGAGCTCGCGGAGCTCGGCCAGTTCCTCGAGGTCCTTCTGGGACTCCTCGTGGTCGACGCGCATCTGCTCCATGGCGTTGGTCGTCTGCTCGAGCTCGGCGGAGACGGAGAGTGAGTGGGCCTCAGCGGCGGCGCACTTCTTCTTGAGCTGCTCGAGCTCAGCCGCCGTCTCCTTGTCCCTCTTCGCCGACTCCTCCTTCGACGAGGACTCCAGCCTCGCAACCTTTTGCTCCAGAACCTTGAGCTCAGCCTGAGCGGCCCGGGCCTTCTCGGACTCCGCCGCGAGCTTCTTCTTCGTCTCCGGGTCCCCACCGGCCGCGCCCCCTCCTAGCTTGACGTCGGCGAGCGCCTGGTTCAGGTCGGCGAGCGCCTGAGCCTTGGCGGATGATTCGGCGGCGGCGCGATCCGTCGCCTCCTGCGCAGCCTCCTGGGCGGCGACCAGCTGCTGCTGCAACTGCGATCGCTCTCGAACCATCTCGTCCAGCTTCTTGTTGGCGTCCTCGAGCACGCGCTGCATCTGCTGCGCGCCCGCACCACCGCCGCCAGCCTGCTTGCCGAACGCCGCCTCCGCCTGGCCGTTGGCGACGGGGCTCGGGGGCTGAGCGAGACCCGGGGTCTTGGGGGCACCCGCGGCTTTAGCCGCCTGCTGCGCGTACCTCTTCTGCATCACGTCGTTGATGTGGGTCTGGAGTGCCACGCAGATCTCCTCGCCCTGCTTGGTTTCGAACTGGAACACGTGCAGCACGCCGGCGACCCTCATCTTGAAAAAGACTGCCGTCTCTGACGAACCAAACTGCATGATGTCCCGGAGCTCGGCGCTGTGGAGGTACTCCATCGGCGTGGGTCGGAAGAAGTGAATACCCCGCTTGTTGATGCCCAATGCGATCATGCCGGGGAGTAGACCGATTGGGTCCTCGATGCGGCGCACCTGGAAGAAGATGCTCCCGCCGTAGGGCAGCGATCGGATCATTCGGAGCAAACCGCCTCGGGCCTCCTCCCGGGTGTGGTTGGCCAGCGCGCCGTGGTTGCGCTGCACCTCACCGGCCCACTCCTCCACCGGGTGCTGCTGGAGCATAACCTTGGGAACGAACCGCACCATGGCCTGCGCCAGGACATCCACGGACCCCTGCCCGAGGGACTCGCCGTCCTCAGCCTGGATCTGGAACGCGGCTAGTCGGGTCGCCTCCTCTCGGCCAACCGGGTAGTTCCCCGCCAGGTAATCGTGCTTAGCCTGGAGGTAGGACAGGTTCACGAACATGGCCTCCTGCACCGCCTCGTCGGTGTCCCTGAACATGCGCTTCTTGAACACCAGCCTGAGCTGCACCTGCTCCTTCTGCTCAGCCTTGACGAGCCGCATCTCCTGGATGACGTCAGTCACAAGGTCCCCATCCTGCAGAGCCCTGGTCTCCTCCGTCACCTCCTCACCCTTGCTCGCCGCGGACGCGCGGGACATCAGCTGCTTCGTGGACATGAACAAACCGAACGTCTGGTAGTTCTGCAGCCGGATGATCTTGGCCAACGCCTCCGTCGCCTCCCCGACGGTGGTCATCACGTCGTAAGGGAGCTCCTCGAAGGTTTCATCCAAGAAAAACGCAATCGTGTTCATGGACCGGCCGCTCTGGAGAGCCTCGATCTCCTCGGGCGCGGGCGGGTGCTTTCGCGGGCCGGACTTGGCGCTTCGCTTCAGAGCCGCGAGGGCCTTGTGCGCGAGGTCTTTGACGACGTCCGGGCTTGTATCCGCGTTGGCGCACTCGTTGACGTACTCGGACACAAACCCGAGGAAAGTCTGGGACGGCGCCACCGCAGCGCAGGTGAGGTGTAGGACCTGCCAGGCCCTAACCGCGCTCTTCGGCGTCTCGTTACACCTCGTGTGTCGTAAGGTCATGAGGAACAGTTCGTCCCGTAGCTCTTCTCGCTTGGTGGTCTCCTTGACGAGCTTGGACAGGGTGTTGCACAGCTCGACGTCGGCGATGGACAGGTCCGTCGCCAGGCGGAGCACGGCCGGGGCCATCTTGATGGACTTGGCGATGGCATCCGTGCCCAGGGGTAACAGCGCGGCGGGCACCGGCTTCTTCGCGTCGTGGGTCAGCATGTCCTCGATCATCGCGCCGACGGTGCCCGCGCGGTGGACCCTGGCCCGCGATCCCAACGCGTTCGACGAAGACTTGCCCACAGCCTTGGCGTGCGCCCTGGAGTAGGACTCGACCGCCATCTTATCCGCGAGCGTCGCGAGCTGTGCGTACGCGGTGTCGCCGGGGACGTAGCCGCCACCCACGTTCGGCATCGACGGCGACTGGGAAGGGCTGACGGCAGAAGATCGTTTTGTCCCTGATGAGATCTCGGGACTCGCGCTTCCCGCACGCGCCGCCGGAGGCGCGGCGTCGGACGCGACGGGCGGAAGACCGTCGTCGATGGGGAACCCCAGATCTCCCTCCAGGGGTGGTAGGTCCGGGAGACCCATCTCGGCACAGGGCGTTTCAGTGGTGCGCCGAACTAAAAGTGACGGGAGGTATGCCGACTCGAGTTCAAAACTGGCGAAGTGCGCAGAGCCAGCTGTGGTGTCGAAGCGTGAATTACACCGCGCACTCGAGTCCTGGATCGCATGTCTTACACAACACGACGCTAAAGGGACTCTATGTTGGTCAGGACCTCCTCTAAGAGAGCCGCACGCTGGGTCGGGGACTGTAAACCCTCGTACCCCGGGGTCCATGTCGCCTTTGGCGCGGCGGCGGCTGCTGCCGGCTTTGGGGGCGTCACCGCCGGCGGCTCTTTGCTTTGCGGCGGCACCGGCGGCGGCGACGCGGGGGGTGCGATTTTGAGCTTCACCTGCGAGCTCTCCTTCGAGGCGAAGTTGAGGGAAGAGTCCCTCGCGAGCCTCTCCACGCGGGTCATCTGGTCGCTCCTCCCGGATCCCTGCGAATCACGCTGGTTCGTCCGGGCGCCCCCCGAGACCCTCGGGCTCTCCCTCGGGCTCTCCCGCTGGCTGAAGTTCGGCGGGGGCGTCCTGCGGCGGGGCGGCGAGTCCACGGGCGAGAGCAGCGCGGCATCGACCGGCTTGTCCCGATTGGGAATCTTTAGGCTGTTCTGCCTGCCGCTGCTGAGCTGCCTGCGCAGACGGCCGAGCCCATCGTTTATATCCGCCACCTCGCGGGATTCCTCCATCTCGCGCCTGGATTCCCGGGCCGCGCGTTTCCAGCTCACCAGACCCTCCTCGGCGGCGACCCGTCGTCGCCGCTCGTCTTGCAGCGCTCGCTCGACGTTTCTGATGAACTCGCTGGTTTGCAGGTCACCCGCGGAGCCTCGGGCACTCGCGGACTCCAGTCTCAGCGCCCTCATCTCGTCATCCCGCCTGGCGAGCCCGGCGCGAAGTTCAGCCGCGGCGAGGTCCTTGGCCCGGCGGAGCTGCTCGTCCCGCTGCTCAATCAGCTCGACAGCCTTGGCCATGACCTCCTCCTCCCTGGCGATCGCGGCAGCCTCTCCAGCCTTGGCACCCCTGACGTCCGCCTTCATCACCGCGATCTCCTCCCGCAGCTTTCTCTCCGCCGCCGCGGCTTGCCTGCGAAGAGAGTTGGACTGCTCCGCAACCTGCGCCGATTCCATGTTTGCCGCCTCCCTGTTTGCCGCCAACTGCGCCTGCGCCACCCTCGCGCGCTCCTCCGCCACCTCCACCCGAGCCTCGAGCTGGTTGCGCAAAGTGACAATCTCCCGTCGGAGCGCCTCGATCTCCTCGTGGTGCGACGCGGCTGCTGCGGACGCGGTCACGCGGTGTTCGTCCAGTTCCCGCCTAGTCGCCGCTTCGGTTCTCCTGGCGGCGGCGCACTCAGCCCTGACCCGGAGCACCTCCCCGGCGGCAGCCTCCCGCTCGTGTTCCTCCGCGTCCGCCGCGCGCGTCTCCGCCCGTTTCTGCGCGGCTCTAGCCTCCGCGAGCTCGGCGCGAAGTTCCGACACCGCCGTCGCGTTGCGGACGTTGTTGTCGAGGACGATTCGGGTCGACTGCGACTCAATCTTAGCCTCGATGGACCCCTCAACCTGGGCGCATCGCATCTCCGCCTCCTTCGCCCGTCGCAGCGCCTCTTCTTCACGTTGCGTCAACGACCGCACGAGCGCCTCGGCTGCCTCGTACTTGGCGTGCTCAGCCGCCGAGTTGCCGAGCGCGACGCTGGTCCGCTCTCGGCTCTCGGCGGCGAGTCGTTCAGCCTTTTCCAGGCGTCCCTTCCATTCCTCCGCGTTCGCCTTGGCCTGCTCGCTCTCAACTTTGGCGCTGGCGACCTCGTTCTCAGCCCTGGCGATCCTCGTCTTCAACCTCGCCAGCTCAGCCTGGTGCGTCGCCGTGATGCTGGATATCTTAGCCGCGGCGTCCATCCGCTCCTCCATCAGCGCCGTCTTGGTGTCCACCGTGGGGGCCGTGGTCCTGGGGGTATCGACGGCGGTCTCCCGCGATCGAGCCTCCACGCTCCTCTGCGCCGCGGCGGTCTCCTGCTTCGCCGCTGCGGTCTGGAGCTTGGCGGCCGCAGCCTCCTCCTTGGCGATGGCCACCTCCTCGCGCGCCGCCGCCAGTTCACGCTGAAGCTCCTGGACCACCCTGTGGTCCATGACGGCCGGCGTCGACGGCGCAGGGGAATGGACCGCCTGAACCGCCGCCCTCTTTGCGTTGAGGCGCGCGGGTAACGCACCGAGCGATGGCTGCACGGCGCACACCCAGTCCGTGGCGCGCTGCGCAATCTGCTGCAGGAGCCTCCTCCGCTCCGCCCTTTGCGACGCGGATCTCGCGTTGAGAAGCGCCACCATCACCGCGTCCTCCACGTCCGCATCCTCGGCTCTGGAACACTCCGCCGCCGTCTGTGCGACGTCCTCATCCGCGGCAGCCGTGAGCTCACGCGACGCACCCGCCAACTCCGTCGCGGCGCTCTCCACCAGCCTGACCGCGAACTTGGCAGCCCTGTAAACAGCCTCGTCGTCGTCGTCAGCCTCGGTGTCCAGGCGCCGGGTCGATCCGGGGGGCGTGCCGGGTACATCCGCCGCCGCCGCCCTGGGTCGCGCCGCGTCCAGCGTGAGGGCGTACAGCGCACCCCCGGGAGCCGTCAACGCTCGAACGTCTACGCACGGTTCGCCACCCTCGAGCAACAACTCCGTCGGCTCGGGGTTCGGTCGAAGCGCCGCCGCGGATACGCTGACCAGGTAGTGACCGGGTGATACGTGATGACCGGGTGGGGTCACGGGCGGCGTCGCATCTGCGGTTGAACCCCCGTCAGCGGTTGAACCCGGCGTCGGCGGCAACGACCCGGGTTCGGCTCCGGGTGTCGACGCGGCGCGAGACGTGCGTGTCTCTTCCAGCGGTGACCTCTCTTCCATCGGTGACCTCTCTTCCAGCGGTGACGTCTCTTCCATCGGTGACCTCTCTTCCAGCGGTGACCCGAACCTGTTCTCCGTGGGGGACCCGAACCTATCTCCACGGCCGATATCCACGCCGCCGCTCCCCACGGGCGTCACCACGGGCGGTGCCTCCGCCGGTGACGGGAGCGGTTGGGTGACTGATTCGGGGTGGCTCGTCCCCGGCGACCCGACAGACCTGGCCGACATGGGCGTGTGCTCCGTCGGCGCCGGGGACGGCTCGTCCACGATCGCGATGCGACCGTGCGGTACGCGGATGGGGGACTGCTTCGTCCTCGGCGCCGTCTCCGCGGGCGTGGATGCCGGCGACGTCGCCTCCTTGAGCTTGTGCGCGATGGTGGGCCTGAGCGTCGACGCTTGGGGGGATTTGGGCGACCGTCGGGGCGACCTGGTGGCGGTCTTCGGGCTCTGAGGGGGTGTCGCCTTCCTACCGATGAGCTCGGCGACCTCCTTGGCGGCTTCGCAGTTCACCTCGTGCGCGCTCGGCCCCGGGTCCGCCGCGGGCTTCCGGGCGGACCTCTTCTTCACTGACTTTTTCGGGGATTTCACCGCGGGACTGGGTGCAACCGTTCCGCGCGGCGAGGGCGCCGTCGACGGACGCGACGCGGCTCCGGCCGGCTTCTGTCGGACCCCTCCCAGCGAGCTTCCCCACGGAGGCCTCCCCTCCACCGGCGGGGCCCTTCGTCCCGCCATAGCAACAATGAGCGCTGAACGGACCCCTCCCGAAACAACAACGTAACCGTTGAATCATCTCGACATGGTCGAACCTTCAACGACGGTTCACGACTCGCCGAAACACGCGCGAGCGTAAAAATCTGATCTCCTGAGAAAATCCGGAGCCAAATCCGAAGAAAATCCGACAGCAGAAGCCGACGGGACGCGGCATACCTGGACGGCGCCCCCGTGAGGTGGCCGGCGGAGGAACCGCGGAGCCGACGTATCGAGGGCCGATATGGCGGCCGTGGCACTCATGATACCCAAGGCGGCGCCGATGGTGATAGCCGGCTTGGGTTCCCTCGCGGTCGTCGTGAAGAAAATCGGTGGGAAGAGGGGGAAAAAACGGGACGGAAAGGCCGAGGGGAGGAAGGAGGTGGACGCGGACACGCTCTCCGAGCTCAAGTCTGAGCTCAGGGAGGCCATGGCCATGCTCGCGGAGCAGAAACGGACGATCGAGCACCAGCGGAAGGAGATCCTGGCGATGAAACGCGAACGCGCCGACGCCGACTTCCACGGCTTCATCTCGACGTCCACGACCACCCCGGCGACAAAGGCGGGAGGATCCAGCCCCAAGGGTGTCCTCTCGCTCCAGTGTTCCCCCACGTCCACGGCCACGACCCCCGAGTCGGATCGCGTCGGCTCAAAGACATCGTCCCCCGGGGAGGCGACGTCCCCAGAGCACGTCGTCGCGCACCTCGTGGCGGATGCCATCGACAACGTGGTCAAGGCGGACATGTACGCGGACCTGCCCGACGTGCCCGAGGAAGACGAGGACGTCGCGGATGTGAACGGTACCGATGGATCGAATGACGTGCCCGGGGAAGACTTCGAGGACGCGTGGGGACACGTGCCGAGGGGAGGTATGGGGCCCGGGTCTGACTTTTTCGACACGAGGTCGCACGGCGCGGCATCCGGGGTGAGCGCCCTGTCCACGGTGACCGCGGTGCAGGCGGCGCTGGTCAAGACGCACCAGAAGATGGTTCTCATGCAACGCATCAGGCAGCACAGGTGATTTGATTTTTGGTTTTCAGTTAGCAGACACAGACGGGTCGCGCCCGCCGCCAGGGAGAGACGAGAACGTCCTCAGGTCTCGGGTGACGACTGTCCAACGTACGAGTAAGACTTTTACGAGTAGCGCGCGCCACCCGCATCTTCGCAGAGGATGCCGGGGGTGACGAACAACATTTTTGTAAGCAAATGCGGAGCATTCAATTAACATCGTGCCACGTCCAACCGTCCGGCGCTGCCGACGCCGTCAAGTTTTCAGGGTTCCCTTGGGCGAGATCTTTTCTCATTCCTACCCGCGCGAAGACGATGGCGTCCATCGTGTCTTTCGCGGTTCGTCTCAGGGCTCCGAGACCCTCGAGGAGTGCTCGCGACCTCATCGCTCGCGCCGCATCGTCGTCTTCGAACCCTCGTGATGACGGGGATTCTCGAGACAAAGAAGCGTGCGTCGTCGTTTTCCGGGGACGCGAGGTTAGAGCTCGGGCGGGCCAGAGACTTCGCACGGCCTTGCTGAAGGGCGGGGAGTCCCCTCACAACGGCGGTACGCTGGGCGGTGCGAACGTTATAAACTGTCGAGGGCTCGGCACGTGCGGCACGTGTGCGGTGGAGATCATCCCGTCCGGAGCCGCGACACCCCAGCAGTGGACGAATGCCGAACGACTGAGGCTAAACTTCCCTCCGCACGGACCGCCGGGCAACAAACGGCTGAGGCTGGCGTGCCAGGTACGGGTGGGTGGGGACTGCGAGGTAGTGAAGCGGGACATGTTCTGGGGCCAGGGCGGCAACGTGCTCGGGCCGAGAGGCGAGGATGAGAAGGAGGGGATGACCACGCCGCCACTCGGGGCGTTGGAGTTTGCCCTCGACGGGGACGAATGGCGCGAGGGAGGAGCGCTGGGGAGCCGACGGAGCGAGGGCGACGACGACCCGTGACGCGTCCACTGTACCGCGACGCACGAGATAGCCTACATAGCTTACGTAGCCTACTACACTGAATCCTACGACAGAGACAAGAAGGAGTCGAGCAGGTCCACCATCGCCGGGGGCCACCGCCTGACGTTTCTCAACCACTCCTTGTTCTTGTACTTTGAGCACCCAACGCTGATGCGATCGCACGCAAACTCCCATTCCCTCTCGGCGTCTTCGCCCCGCCCCTCCGACCAGTAGATGGCCGCGAGTCCCGCTCGCATGTCCACGTTTCCCGGAGCGCGTCGACTGACTCTCACCATCTCCCCCCTAGCCGCGTCAAAGTCCCCGAGCTGCGCGAGTGCCAACGCCGCGTTGGACGCCGCGAACGTGTACCCGTCCCCCCTTATTTTGTTGTTCCTGGCGGTGTTCACGCCGCCAGCGTCCCCGAACGCCCGCGCCGAGCTCAGGTAGGCGTCCCTGGCCAGCGCGTACTCGCCGAGCGACGCGAGGCAGTTGCCTTTGGAGTTGATGACGTAGGGGTCCGGGGGTAGACCGGCCAGTTGAGCGGATGCCAGCGCGGCGTCGTAGTCTCGTAGGGCATCGTCCCACCTGCCGGCACCCTCCCACGCGAGCGCCCTGTTGCTCAGTATCCTGGCTCGCGATTCGAGGTCGGCTGGTTCCGTCAAAGTGAGCGCCACGCCAAACTCCTCAGCCGCAGAGGCAAAGTCGGACTCCTCCCCGGCGTCGACGTAACACTGACCGAGAGCCTCACGCCACGACGGGTTATCGGGCTCTAGACGCGCCAGCCGCCCCAGCGCATCGCGCGCTGAGGGGAAGTCTCGGGAAGAGAACGCGTCCACCGCCTTGGTTCTCAGCACCGAAATCTCATCGCCATCGCCTGCTCCAGGGGACGTGGACGAATAGGCGGGCGGAGGGGCTCTCCACCCGAGCGTCGACGCGGCCACCGCGACGAACGATGATAACGCGCGCCTCCTCCCATCTCGCGCGAATGACCCGCACGTAACCTCGCGCGACAATCTACGGAGATTGGTCCGCGCGACCGCCACCACCGACGCTCGCGACGTGGCGCTCATCGTCGTGTTCAGTGCTTCCAGTCGTGGTTGAAACGGCAGACCATGGTCGTCAAGCTGTGGTGACCACCTCTGGAGTTGCCAAACTGCCAAATTGCAAATTGCCAAATTGCCAAACTGCCAAACTGTGGCCTTCTGCATAAAAACTCGTACACGGATAACCCTGAAATAACGTCGTTACGCGCCAAGGGCCGAACTCTTGACGTAACCCTACGACAATGTTGGGCGCGCAATTAACACGATAGAACGCGATAGAACGCGCAGCGCGGGAAGGCAGGTTGTGTCAGCATGTCCGGAAGACGCGATGACAGCCAGCGGGGGACTCCACCCTCCCGCGTGCCCGCCGTCGACGCCGCATTCCTCGCGTGGGAGAGGAAGGAACTGATCGCGACGGACCGGGTGTGCACGCGGACAATGTTAGGGCTGGCCACCCTGTGGGTAATCACCGTCGCGATACGAGTAAGACTACGACTCTCGTCCGATTCGAGATACCTGGGTGACGTCGAATCACACATTATGGCCCTGCTCGGGAACTGCATCGTGCTGGCGGCGCACACGTGGTCGATGAGAAGGCGGGTGTGGTACGAGGCGAACCGCGAAGCCGTCGTGGTGGTCGTTAGGTTTCTCTTGCTCGCGATCCCGATGGAGGCGTACGTGCGCAGCGGCGCGTGGGAAGTGTCGAAGTCGAACCTCGTGGTCGCGCGGTTAGTCTGGGGCCTTTTGAGCACGGTGGGTTGGCAGGTGAACAATTTGCTGAACCTGGTACTTCAGCTGACGTTGTTCGTCGTGCTGCGGATGGGGCTGGCGCTGAAGGTTCTTTCCCATGACGCGGACGAAGATTGGTACGGGTTTACGTCTCTTCTCTCTCTCCCACTTTCCCTCACTCTCCCTTGTTCCTCCAGGAGGTGTTCGCCCCTCGGGACGTGCTCGCCGTCATCCAGGCTGTCTGCCGCGCGACAGGCTGAATTAATCGGACCGAGCGGGGACCGAGGCTTCTCCTTCTCCATGCGCGGCTTCACCTTCGATCTCTTCTTCGTCGTGGTGATGCCGGCGCTCATCCTGCTCGTCAAGATGAGGCACTCGCGGCTGATGTTCGATCTCGAGACCCTGAGGGCCGACCCGGCGGCGCGACAAGGGAGCGGGACGTCGGATATTCCGAGAGCCACACGGATACCCGGGATGGATATCGGAAGGAACTTTGCCACGATTAATCTCCTGTGGGAGCGCATCCGGGCGTGGGTGCCGTTACTTGAATTCCGCGACGGGGCCACGGAGGCGCGATTCGAGAAGTGGCACAGGTCCCTCATGGTCAACGCGGATGTGATGAAATGTGGCCTCACCATGGTATCCACGGTGGTATTTCATAAGCGCTTGTTGAAGGAATTCCGGTATCCTCCAGACGACTTACTCTTTGTCACCCTGTTCTATTTCGCGAGCAACTTGCTGCAGTTGTGCGTGATCGTGTCAAGCAGAAGTTTGTACGTGAAGTATCGCACGATCATCATGTGTGTGCTGCGGGTTGCATTTTTCATCAACAGCAACTTCCTGATGATCAGGATTGGTGATGCTCTTTTCGAACAGCCTGAGGGCATCGTCGTCAGGCTTGTAGCCGACGTTCACTTTTCTATTATTGGTGCGTTCCAAGCTATTGGCATGCACCTACTCCTGCGCACTTTCATACCCGTTTTAGGGGCGTGGTGCATCGTAACGAGCATGGCAATGCCCAAGTTGAGAGCAAAACCCCGGATTTCTGCGATGAAGGGTACGGTTCACTTGTTCCAACTCGAAAGGCTCGGATTCACGTTTGACGGTCTCAAGGATAAAACGGTGGGCGACGTGTTTATAATCCTGATCATGGGTTACATGGTGATCAGTTTCATCACATCGGTCTTGGTCGAAACGTACTGCAGGAGAACATTCATGATGCAAGAAAGCGCGGCCGTCCAAGGCAGAGGCGGGCAATCATCAGAGACTCGAGGCCAAGTCATGAGTGAGGCGGAGCATCCGAGGCGAAGTGCGCGGCGGCGCAGATGAACCGGAGGGAATGGCGACTGGAAGATTGCACCCTTCGACGATTAGGACGCAGACGCGCGGTGACGGCTCACGAAGCCTTCGTTCCCCCGTCGCGTCCGATGTAAGTCGTCGGGACCGGCAGTGCCGCGGCCTGGACTCCTCGCGAGAGTTCCCCCGCGGCCGCCCTGGTCCCGCGTGGGTTTAGCATCGCCC
>MDSW01214181.1_pt1 | contig 18122 bp, 9 predicted proteins | sample 811171 | NCBI WGS metagenome assembly MDSW01 (sample SAMN05326641, study PRJNA326480) | marine metagenome | isolation source: seawater | place: Atlantic Ocean: North West | collected 2012
GGGGGGAGGGGGAGTCGGGGGAGTCGTCGGCCGAGGCCGAGGCGCGCGCCGAGACGAGGGCGCCGCGCGCGGCGGAGCGCGGAGGCGAAGCGGCGCCGAGGGAGGGGGGGGTGCGCCACGCGCGCGCGAGTCGAGCGCGCGTCGGATAAACGGCGATCGACGCGCGCGCGGGGGCGCCCGCGCGCGAACGAACGCGCGAACGCGCACCGCGAGGCGCGGAGCGTCGCGCCGAGACCGCCGCCGACGCCGCCGACGCCGCCGCGCTCGCGCGCGACATCGCCGCGCGCGAGATCAGCCCGGGGCCTCCGCGCGCGTCCGGGGGCGGAAAACGACGCTTCGGACCAGGCCTCTGGTCTGGCAACCGTCGGGGCGGAAAATCCGGCGACGGCGCCTCGTCGACGCGAACGCGCGAGCGACCTCGAACGAACCGCGCGGATCGCGTGTCAGCGCCGGTCTCCGCCCGCGCGCGAGGTGACGCCTCGGAGAGCGCTCGGGAGCGTGGCCCGCGCGCGCCGCCGCCGCGCGTCGATCGTCTCACAATGGCGCACGCTCTCGAACGGAAGCTGTGTTGGAAAAAATCTGGTGGCCGATCGGAGAGGAGTGGTCCGAGGAGCGGACACCTGGCAGCACGGCAGGTTATGGTTTTTTGGGCGCGAACCCTCGGTCGACGGTTTGAAAACCCCGGACTCTTTTTTTTTTCCGTTCGACGCCGCGCCGGCGAACCGGTTCGGCCCGGCGCGGGGGGGACCGGACCTCGACGCCTCGCGAACCGCGGGGCGACAGCTTTTCCTTTCCCGTCCCGGGCTCGCGCGACTCCGCGCGCGGGCCTCGGACGTCCGCGAGCGCCGCGCACAACCCACCGCGCGCTCGTCGTTCCGCGCGAACGATGACCATCGTCGCACCCGCGCGGGCCGACCGGCGGGGATCCTCCCCCGCGCCCGCGGGCGAGGGCGCGCGCTCGTCGGCGACGCGGCGCGTCCGTGCCGCCGTCGGCGCGACCGAGAATGTGCCGCCGGACGCCGGGGCGCGCGGCACCAAGCGCGAGGAGGGCGAGGAGAACGCGTCGCGTCGCCGAGGCGACGCCGCCGCCGCGCCGCCGGAGACGCGCGCGAGCGCCGACCGCGCGCCGCTCTCGGTGCGTCGTCGACCCCGCGCGTCGCGCGACCCGTCCCCCCGCCCGCGCACGCCCGCCTTTGTCCCCCTCTCGTCAAAGCGCGCTCACCCAAAATCCCCCATCGCATCCCCCCCCCCCGTGTACACGCGTCGCGAACGACCAGTGCGCGAACGACGCCGCGCCGACGAAAACGCCCGCGCGCGTGAACTCGCGCGCGGAGGACCAGCGCCGCCGCGTGGAGGCGGCGTGCGCGCGCGCGGGCGTCGAGAGCCCCCCGGGCCTCGTCCGCGACGCCGAGCCCGAGTCCGAACCCACCGCGTCACCCTCCCCCTTCGGGGCCCCCTCCGACGCGCGCGCGCCCGCCGCGACCTCCCCCCCCGTCCCCGCCTCCGCCGCGAAGCACACCCCCGCGCGCGACCACTCCGACGTCCACCCCGACGACGCCCAGACGACGCCGCTGAGCGGTCCTCGCGGGGCGGACGCCGCGCCGCAGCCCGTTCCCCGCGCGCCGCCGTCGGCGATGCTCCGCCGCGCGGTGGACGCCGCGGCGGACGCCGTCGCCGTCGCCGAGGCGGCGTCCGACGCGTCGTTCGAAGCCGCGGAGGAGAGCCTGTCGCCCTCGCCCGGAGGCGCGAGGCGGAAAACCCCCGCGGCGGAGTCGGCGGCGGCGGTGCGGGGTTTTCCCGTCGCGGCGTCGGCGGACGCCGGCGCGAGCGTGGCGTCCATCTTGGGTTTCCTGGACGAGGTGGAGCGCGACGCGGCGCTCGCCGGCGCGGACGCGACGCTCCTCCGCCGGAGCGCTCCGACGTTCAGCGTTCGCGCGTCCGTCGCCGCCATCCGCGCGCCCCTCGAGCGCGCCGATGTCGACATCCCCAGACCCGGCACGGTCTCCGCCGCCGCGACGCCTCTGAGGGCGCTGAAGCGCCTCGCGGCGTTGGGCGCGGAGCTCGACCGGTCGATCGAGGCGTCGGCGGCGGTTTCGGCGGCGACGGCTCCGTCTAGTTCGAACGCGTCTGAGAGCGGCGACGCCGCCGCCGCGCCCCCCCCCGCGGGCGCCCTCGCGGCGGCGACGAGCGTGTACGAGGGCGTGCGGGCGCGCATGGAGAGTTTGCGCTCTGACCTCGCTCGGCGCGACGCGACGGTGGCGAAGCTCGAGGCTGAGCTCCGGGTTGCGTACGACCGCGCGGCGGCGCAGACGGCGGCGCAGCTCGCGGAGCAGCGCGCGGCGAACGACGCGGCGACGCAGAGGCACCTCGACCTCGCCGACCGCCTTCTGAAGGACAAGGAACAGCTCGCGGAGAAGTGCGCGGAGCTCGGCGAGGCGCTCGCGCGCGCGGAGGCGCGCCGCGTCGCGGAGGCGGAGGCTCTGGAGGCGAACTTCGCGGAGGCGGCGCGAAGAACAAAAAAAAAATGGGACGCGTCTCGGGAGGAGTGGGAGCGGGCGAAAGCCGAGGAGCTCAAGGAGCTGACCATCCGCGGGCTCGAGCCCGAGATTCAGAGGCTCGCGCAGAAGCACCAGCAGGACGTCCGCGAGCTCGAGGAGCGTCACCGCGAGAACCTCCGGCGGCAGAGCGCGGAGATGGAGTCGCGGCACGAGGCGTTCGTTCGCGGCTTGCGCGAGCGCCACGCGGAGCAGCTCCGCGCGGGCGAAGAGGAACACCGCCGCGGCGCGAGCGCGAGGCTCCGCGAACAGGCGGAGCGCCACGAGGAACAGCTCGCGGCGCTCCGCGAGAAGAGCGCGAAGGAGGGCGGGAGCCTCGTCGAGCGGTACGAGGCTGGGCGGAGGGACGAGCGCGAGCGGTACGAGGCGACGCTCCGGAAGCTCAACGAAGAACAGAGGCGCCGCGAGGACGAAGCCGCGGCGGAGTTGACGCGCGCCGAGGAAACCGCCGACGCGCGGCGCCGGGCGGACCTCGCCGCGACGCAGGCGAGGCTCGACCGCGAGTCCGAGGCGTGGCGCGCGAAGGTCACCGCGAAGGCGCAGGAGGCGCTGAGGAAGCGCGAGAGGGAGATCATCGCCAAGGCGGAGGCGAAGCGCGACGCGGAGATTGCCGCGATCGCCGAGCGCCTCCGCGGGGAGGCGGCGGAGGCGGTGGCGTCGCGCGCGGAGGCTCGGACGCGAGACGCGGAGGCGCGCGCGGAGAGGGCGGAGAGGGCGGCGTCCGCGGCGGAGCGCGCCGCGGTCGCCGCGAAGGACGAGGCGGCGGCGTTCGAGAGGGAGCTCGCGGCGGCGCGCGAGATGGCGACGCGCGAGGGCGTCGTCGGCGGCGCGTTCCGGGACAGGCTCGACGCGCTCGCCAACGCGGCGGCGGCGGCGGAGACGCGCGCGGCGGCGGCGGAGGCGGCGAGGAGGGACGACGCGGAGAAGAGGGACGCGGAGACCGCCGCGATCGAGCAGAGGGTGCGGAGGGCGATGCAAGCCAAGGACGATACCATCGCCGCGCTCACGCGGAGGTTGGACGAGATGCGCGGGTTACTGGAGGCGGAGGAGGAACACGCGGCGGCGAGGGGATGACGACGGAACGACTCCGTCTGACGCGACGACTGAAATACACGTCTCGACCCGCGCGCGCGACTCCGCGCTCGTCGCCTACTTCTTTCGCTTGTACTTGGCCTTGCTCTTGAACCCGCTCCCCTTCCGCGCCTTCGCGGGCTTGAGGTCGCGCCCGTTCGCGAAGTTCCCGCGCTGCTTTCCCCTGTAGTCCGCGCCCCTGCCGTGCCTCTGCGTCATCTCGTCGTCGTCCGAGTCGTCCCCGCCCTTGGCCTTTTTCGGTTTTTTCCGACCGATGGACGCCGTCTCGCGGAACGTCTTCAACACCTTCGTCGCGATGCCCCCCGTCATCCTCGCCTCGCGCTCGAGTTTCTTCACCGACTTCACCCCCCCCGCCGTCTTCGCCTCGCGCCTCGCCAGCATCTGGTCGTCGAGCTCGTCGTCCGGCCCCCCGCCCCAGAGACGTTTCTCCTTCTCGCGGAGTTTCGCCTCCGCCAGCGCGCGCCGCGCGCGTTTCCCCTCCGGGAGCTTCGCCTTGTTCGCCGCCTCGCGCGCCGAGCGCTTCATCGCCTTCGTGCGTTTCTCGCCGCCCGCGCCGCCTCGGTCTTCGAGCTCGTCCACGTCCTCCCGCTCGGACGCCTTGAGGCTCGCCTTGGCGTGATTTTTCTTATCGCGTTCGGATTGGAACCACGTCTTCGCCGGCCTCGAGTGGATCTCCTTGCTGTGCAGCGCGAGGTTCTCCGCCTTGGTCGCCTCCATCTCGGCGCGCCGCAGGTGCTTCTCCGCCTTCTCCTCGAACTCCACCTCCTTTATCTGGTCCGCCATCGCCTCGATCTTGGCGTTGAAGTCGTCGACGACGCTCGGCGGCACCGTCCTCGCCGCGAGTTTCGACCCCCGCTTGCTCACCGCCTTGATCAGCCGCCGATCCGATTCCTCCATGAACGTCACCGCGGTGCCCTTCTTCCCCGCGCGCGCCGTCCGCCCGACCCTGTGCAGGTACGACGCGAGCGTCCTCGGCGCGTCGTACGACACCACCGCGTCCACGCCGGCGATGTCGAGCCCGCGCGCGGCGACGTCCGTGGCGACGAGATGGCTCGCGTCTCCGACGCGAAACGCCTCCAGCGCCGCGAGGCGAGCGGTCTGACTCAGGTCCCCGTGCAGCTCCGCGGCGGCGACGCCGGAGAGCCCCAGGATGATCTTCAGCCGGTGCGCTTGCTGCTTCGTGCGCGCGAAGACGATGACTCGGTTCGTGAACGTGCGCTTGAGCAGCGCGAGGAGGTGCGCCTCCTTCGTCGCCGCGGCGCCCGGGCGCAGACGCAGAACCTCCTCCTTGAGCGTCCCCGGGGTGGTCCCGATCTGGTCCGCGGATAACCGCGCGGGCTTGCGCATGGAAAACGTCGCGAGCTCCTCCACGCCGCTCGTCAGCGTCGCGCTGAAGAGCATCGTCTGCCGCCGCGTCGGGCAGTGCCGCACGATCTCGCGAATCTCCTCCAAGAAGCCCATCTCCAGCAACCGGTCCGCCTCGTCCAGCACGAGCGCGGCGAGGTCCTCCAGCCCGACGCTGTGCGTGTTCCGGACGTGGTCGATGAGTCGCCCGGGCGTCGCGACGACGATCTCGGGGCGCGTCCGGAGCGCCGCCGCCTGCACGGTGGCGCTCAGCCCGCCGACGACGAGCGCCGCGCGCACCGAGGTGAACTGCGCCAGGCGCTCCGTCATCTTGTGCACCTGCACGGCGAGCTCGCGCGTGGGCACGAGGACCAGCACGTGCGTCGCCGGGCTCGGCCTCGGTCCGCGGTGGAGCATGCGCTCGAGGAGGGGGAGCATGAACGCCGCGGTCTTGCCCGAACCCGTCACCGCGCGGCCGCAGACGTCCCGCCCGGTGAGCGCCAGCGGAACCACCGCGGCTTGGATGGGCGTCGGCGCGTCGTAGCCCAGCGCCGTGCACGCCCGAACGAGCGGGCGGCTCAGGTTCAGCTCGGTGAACGAGGAGGCGCTGAACGTGGTGTCCGGCCGGCCGCCCGAGCCGCGAACGGTGAACGCGCGCTCGGTGAACGCGCCCGTGTCCTCCTCGTCCTCCTCCCGGGACGCCTTGGAAGATTTCGGTTCTCGAGCGCCGCGCGTCGGCTTCCCGGCGTCCGCATCCCCCGACGCCTCATCCTCGTCCGACCCGGGCGCCTCCTCGTCCGCGCCGTCCTCCGACCCGGACGCCTCCTCGTCCTCGTCGGAGTCGGCGTCGTCCTCGTCGGTCTCCACCTCCTCCTCGCCGGGGAGGCGCTCGTCGTCGCTGTCCTCCTCGTCGGAGTCGTCGTCCTCGTCAGACGACGACCCGCGGTCGCCGCCGCCGCCGCTCGCCAGCGCGTTCTTGATCTTCTGGTCCACCGACGTCGCGTTCGTCGCCTTGAGCTCGCGCTCCATCTCGTCCTTCGCATCTGCGCGCGTCGCGTGAGGGGGGCGCGATGGGGAGGGGGGGGGGAGGAGGCCGGTGAGGAGGTCGGACAAGGTCGGGGAAGCCCCGGAAGCGAGCGCCGGGCCGCGCGAGAGAGGCGCTCGGTCCGCGACCTCGTCGGTTCGCGCCGGGAGAGAGCGGGGAGGAGGCACGTCGCGACGGTCGGGTGCGCACCCGCGAAGTCCCACGCCGCCTGAGGCGGATCCGCGCGCTCGTCGTCGCTGACTTCGAACACGAACCCCTTCTCGAACCCGCCGAAGTCGTCGGCCATCGCGCCGATGCTCGTCCGCCGCGCGCCGGAGCGCTCCTACGTGTGCGTCAGATTCCCGGCGCCGCCGCGTCCGGGCTGATGCATGAAAAAACTTGTTTCGCCGGCGCGCGGCTCGCCGCCGCGCGTTTCCGGCTGCCCAAAACGGCCGCCCGACGCCTTCAAAAACCTACGCGCTCGGCGCCGCGACCCCCCCCCCGCGCCGCCCCCACCAGTCCGGCGCGCGTTCGCCCCGCGCGCTCCACATGCCGCCCAAGCCGTCCTCCCCGCCCGCGGACGGCCTCGCCGTTCCCGTGGGCCTGTTCCTCGCCTCCGGGGCGTACTACTTCCTGAGCGCGCAGGAGATCATCAACAACACCTTCGTCTCCCCCGAGGTTCGCCAGATGTCCGCGCTCCTGTGCGCCTCGGACGTGTCCTTCTGCCTCATCACCTCGCGCCTCTCTCGGAGCGGCGCGAACGCTCAGAAGAAGAAGCGCTCCGCGACGAAGCCCCTGACCGGGCGCCCCCTCGCCGCGCTGTGGCTCCTGTCCGTGTTCGACCTCGTCGGCCTGGTGTGCGCGTTCGAGGCGATCCGCATCGGCGGGTCCGCATTCCATCAAACCGTCGGCGGCGCGTCCATCCCCATCTCGTGCGTCCTGAACGTCCTCATCACGGGCAAGACCTACTCCCGCGGCCAGCTCACGGGTATCGCGGTCGTCGTCGCCGGCCTCGCGATCAAGGCCAGGGCGCTGCTCGAGGGCGACGCGCCCTTCCCGCTGGACGCGACGGCGTATTGCCTGGCGATGTGCGTCGGCTACGCGCTGCGCGGCATCGCCATGGAGTACCTCACCAAGGTCAAACCCAACCCGCCCTCGGGCGACCGCATGACGCTGCAGATGGGCGTCAGCGGCTTCCTCGCGTGGTGCGCGTACGCCGCGTGGTTCGTCGCGCCGAGGTACCGCGAGTTGGTCGCCGAGCCGTTGGCGGCGGCGGCGCGGAGATACGGCGGCGCGAAAACCTTCGCGCTGTACGCCACCCACGCGCTCTCCCGCGGCGTCGCGAGCAAGTGCATCGTCGCGCTCGTCGCGCGCGGGGGCGCGACCGTGCTGAGCCTCGCGCAGGTGGTTCGAGCGAGCGTCATCGTCGTCTTGTGTAGTCTCGCGTTCTGCGGGAGCGACGCGCGGCAGTGCCTCGACGCTTCGGGGGCCGCCTCCGCCGCGCTCGTCGTCGCCGGGGGCGCGTACTACGCCGTCGCGAAGAAACCGGGCGACGCGAAGGGTCCGCGCGGGGGCGCGAAGGCGAAGGAAGAGGCGGAGGGAGAGGGGGGGCGACCGGCGCCGCGGAGGTCGGCGCGCGGAGCGACGGAACTGCGGAGACGAAGGTGACGAGAGGAGACGATCCCCGCAGGTTTTTTTAAATGAGGACTCACCTCTTCCTCGCGTCGTCGGTGAGAGGTTCGCGTGGAAGGTTTCCGCGCGCGAACCGCGTCGTCGTCCCAGTCCTCGCGACGATCTTCACCGACCGAGCGTCTGCCTCCAAAGGATGCGACGAAAGCGAAACGAGAATATTCCGGATACGAAGCCACGGCGCGCGAGCCCCCCGATAGGTGCACGTCTCGGGGCGTCCGAGAAAACGCGTCCAGGTCAGCGCGTATCGGCGGCTCTTGCAAGTCCACGTGTTCCCCTCCAAACCTCTCGCGCGCGCGCGCGCGATCCGCACGCTCGAGACGTCGACGAACATGGTCCTCCTCCGCGCTCGCGCCTCCGCTCTCCTCTCAGCCGCCTGCGTGTGCTGCGTCTTCGCCCTCGCGCGCGGCGACGGCACCTCCGCCGCGTCGCGTCCCCCTCTTCTCTCCCCGGAGAGCGGCGGCGCCCCCGGGTGGCTCGCGCGCTTCTTCAGGCCCGCGCGCGCTCGCGCGCCGGCCGATCCCACCGCCCCGCGCGCCGCCGACGCCGAGCGCGTCGACTTCCACGCCGCCGCGGCCGAGCTCGGGATCACCCCCGCCGAGTTCGCCGCGCGCGGGCTCGAGCCCGAGCTCGTCCCGCACAACCTCACCTTCGAGCGGCGCGACCGCCGAAGGCTGAACGAGCTCGACGGGTGGATGGACGCCAGGGCGACGTGGTACGGCGGACCCTCCGGCCCCGGCCCCGACGGCATGAGCATCTACACGGGATCGTGCGGATACGGCCAGGCCCTCGGCAACCACTTCATCAGCGCGTGGTACGACGATCACTTTCCCCCGCGCGCCGCCCCGCGAGAACGATCCCCGCGCCGCACAGCTGTGCGCCGACCGACGAAAAGCCGACGACTCGAACCGACGCCGACGCTCCCTCCCCTCTCATCACTCATCTCGCCCTCTCCCGTCCTCGACGCGCGTCCGTCGCACACCGCAGGCACACCAACGGCGGGTACGACTGGGGCCTGACGGATAAGTGCGGTCAGTGCTTCGAGGTGGTATGCGTCGACGGCGCGACCCGCGGGAAGGAGTGGTCCGACCTCGGCCCCTGGGGCGGGTGCACGGACGCGGGGAAGAAATCCGTCACCGTCAAGATCTCCGACTCGTGCCCGTGCCAGCACCCCAACCCGAGCAACAAGCGCTGGTGCTGCGGGGACGTCACGCACCTCGACCTCTCCTACGCCGCGTTCGATCAGATCGCGGAGAGGCACAGGGGCGTCGTCGACCTGAAGGTGCGCCCGGCGAGCTGCTCCAAGCAAGGCGTAGTCGCCTTCTACGAGTGACGCGCGAGAGCGACGTTCACAGGCGGGGAACGAAGGAGCGCTTCGAACGTTCACGCGACGCGTCGAGCGTGACGGAGGACGGATACGACGGGCGGGACACGCATTGGGGGCGGGCGCGTGGGCGAAAAGTAGTCCACGACGATGATATGTGCGCGCGTAAATACGGAACGTAGGCGAGAGCGAGTCGAGTCTCAAAATATGCAAGGTCCATCAGAACAACAACACGTGGATCGGATCGTCCGACCAAGTGACTTTCCAGGGCCCTCGATTTCGCCTCGCGCGCGTACGGTAGGTATTAAAAACCAAAAACTCAGACTGTTTGATCACTGAAAACGCCCTCGCGTTCGGCAGTAGGTCCCGTTCGACGATGGGGCACGCTACTTGGTTTTGTGTGAGGGCAAGAAACGCGGGAAACCGCGCGAGATCGCGCGTTTGAACTCTTCGCCGCTCGCGATCGATGTCGCCTCGGAAGCCGTCTCCGCGCGCCGCACACCCTCGAGCGCCGTTCGAGCGAACGGGTGGGCGCGGTCGTCCGACTCCGAGCGTCGAGCGCGCGCGTCACGTTCGGCACGGGGCGATGAACTCGCGCGAGGGTTTCCCCGACGGGAGCCTGGGCGCGGAGGAGCGCATCTCGCCCGCGGCGGGCCCCTCGGATCGCGCCGCGCAGGCGTACGAGAAGGCGTTCCTCGAGTCCGCGCACAGCAACGAGTCCAAACTCCGTCTCCTCGAGGAGCGCATGAAGCGCCCGCAGGCGACCGCGCAGATGGCGGACGCCGTTCGCGCGGGCGCGCCCGAGCTGGCGTCTGACGAGGAGGACGACGAGGAAGAGACGAGGGGGTTCGGCGTGCAGTACTCGCACCCGGAGAAGAAGCAAAGGCGCGGATCTGGGCCGAACCCCGCGTCCCCGCTCGCGGGGTCGGCGGGCAAAATCGCCGCCGCCGCCCCCGGATCCAACGCGGGGAGGCAGGGCATCGAGAACTACTTCCACCCGCGCGACGGCGCGGGGATGTCCCCCCCCGCCCCGCCTCTGTTCTCCACCCCCGGCGCGGCCGCCCTCGGCCCCGAGTCGTCGTCGCGAAAAGAAAACTTCCCACCCGGGGGCGCCGCCGCCGCGGGAGGAGGCTCCGCCCGGGGCGCGCGAGGCATCGCGCACAGGGCCGAGCACGAGCTGATGGCGCTCGAGCAGGGGCTCTCGAACGCGAAACGTCAGGCTGACGACGCGACGCGCCGCGCGACGAAGCTGGAATCGGACCTCGCCGCGGCGTCGGCTCGCGAGAAGGAGCTGTCGTCCGAGCTGGACGCGTCGCGCGAGCGCGAAGCCGCGCGCGAGCGGGCGGCGAAGGACGCGGAGCTCCGGCGCGTGGACGGCGTCAAGGCGCTGGCGGTCAAGGTGGCGCAGTTCGAGCGCGAGCGGTCTCGGCGGGAGATGGCGGAGACCGGTTTGCGGCTCGGGTCGGTGAGCGTACAGCGCGCGGGGGCGGCGCTTCAGGAGGTTTGGGAGGACGGCGGCGCGTTCGCGGCGCTCGACGAGCGCGCGCGGCGGCTCGCGGCGGCGAAGGAGGCGGCGGACGAGCAGCGCAAGGCGGTCAAGCGCAACTTGCCGCTTCCGGGCGCGAACGCCCCCTCCGACCCCGCGGAGGCGTCGAAGCGGCAGGCGGAGTTCGTGTTGTCGGAGGAGGTGCACAAGGTTCGCTCGGCGAACCTCAAGAGGGAGGAGGACGCCGTCGGTCGCGAGCGCGAGACGCTCGAGCGCGAGAAGCAGGCGCACATCCGCGAGCTGAAGCGCGCGCGGGACGAGGAGGCGAGTCGGTTCAACCAGCACCCGCTCCTGGGGGGGCGGTACGTGCTGATGAACATGCTCGGCCGCGGCGGGTTCAGCGAGGTGTACAAGGCGTTCGACGTCGTCGAGATGCGCGAGGTGGCGTGCAAGCTCCACCAGCTCTCGCCGCAGTGGAGCGAGGCGCGCAAGCAGACGTACGTGCGCCACGCGCAGCGCGAGTGCATGATCCACAAGCGCCTGAGCCACCCGCACGTCGTGGAGATGATCGACGTCTTCGAGGTGGACCGCGACAGTTTCTGCACCGTCCTCGAGCTGTGCACGGGGGACGACCTCGACGCGCGACTCAAGGCGCACGGCCCCGTTCCCGAGCGCGAGGCGCGCGCGATTCTCGCGCAGGTGTTCGCGGGGCTCGCGTACCTCAACTCCGGCCCGAAGAAGATCATCCACTACGATCTGAAGCCCGGGAACATCCTCTTCGACGCCGCGGGGAGGGTGAAGATCACCGACTTCGGGCTCTCGAAGGTGGACGACCGCGCGGCGCAGGGCGGGGGGGGTTTGCTCGGCGGCGGCGGGGGGTCGCTCGTCGGGGACAGCGGGATGGAGCTCACGAGCCAGGGCGCGGGGACGTACTGGTACCTGCCCCCGGAGTGCTTCGAGACGGGGCCGGCGCCGCCGAGGATCTCCTCCAAGGTGGACGCGTGGTCGTGCGGGGTGATCCTGTACCAGATGCTGTACGGGCGCCGGCCGTTCGGGCACGACCAGAGCCAGGAGCAGATCTTGCACAGCGGGACGATTCTCAACGCCAACACGGTGGAGTTTCCCGCGCAGGGCCCGAGGGTGAGCGCGGAGGGGAAGGCGTTCATCGCGCGGCTGCTGGAGCGGAGGCAGGCGGACAGGCCGGACGTGCTCACCGCGGCGAAGGACCCGTACATGACCTACGCGAAACCGGCGACGGAGTGAGGACGAAGACGAGAGAGGAGAGGGAAGAAGAGGGCGGCGAACAGGCGTTAAAATGTCGAAGCGAGATTTGTGCGTCGTCGAGAGCAGTCTTCAAGCGCAGGTTTTCGGTGACTGCTGTGTCAGACGGGCTCAGAGACCGAGGTGACTTCAACACCGCCGCCGCTCCTCGTCGGCGTCGTCGTCGTCGCCCCGGCGCGCACACGACCCCGCGCGCTCGCGCGACGTCGGTGGATGCTCGCGGGTCTCTCCGCGTGGATTCCTCGGCGCGCCTCGCCCCGCCGCCCTCGTTCCGCGCGCCCCTCGCGCGCCATGTCCTCGGGCTCGGGCGCGCCGTCCCCCGCCGCTCGCGCGGTGGACTTCTTGCACCTCACGCAGGCGCTCAAGACGACGCCTCGCACCGGGTGGGTGAACCACGGCGTGGACGCGCCCGAGTCCATCGCGGACCACATGTATCGCATGTCCCTCATGGCCATGGTCGCCGCGAGGACGATGCCCGACCTGGACCAGGCTCGGTGCGTGAACCTCGCGCTCGTCCACGACCTCGCGGAGGCGCTCGTCGGGGACATCACCCCGCATGACCCGGTGACGAAGGAGGAGAAGGCGCGGATGGAGTCGGACGCGATGAAAAAAATCAGGGACGTCCTGGGGGACGCGCTCGGGGGCGAGGAGATCGAGGCGCTGTGGCACGAGTACGAGGACGGCGTCACGCCGGAGGCGAAGCTGCTCAAGGACCTGGACAAGCTCGAGATGATCATGCAGGCGGGCGAGTACGAGCGCGCGCAGGGGAAAAACCTGTCGCAGTTTTTCGAATCCACCGCCGGGCGTTTCACCACGCCCGTCGGGCGCGCGTGGGAGGCGGAGATCAACGCGCGACGCGAGAAGAAGTAGAAGCGCGAACACGGGCGAGCGAACACGTGCGTCGCGCGAACCCACGAACCGCATCGTGCGTCACATCGTTCCACGCGACGCGCGGGTTCGCGACGCGTCTTCTCTCCGTCCGCTCTACGAGACTACACCAAAACTCCCTCCCCCCCCATCCCAGCCTACGTTTCGTCCCCACTCCTCTCCCGGCCCCCGTCATCTTCGCCCCCTCGGGCTGTGATCCGGAGCGACGGAGAGATACGCCGCCTTGGTCGCGATGAGCTCCGGGCTCGCGAAGAGTTTCTGCATGGACCACACGACCGTTCCGTAATACGCCGCCGCGGAGAGTTTCATCGCCGCGTGCAGCGGCGCGAACGCGGGCTCGTCCCAGACGACGAGGTGCGGCACGGAGCGGTACACGAGGACGAGGCGGTAGAACCGCGCGGCGAGGATGAGGGCGAGGTACGCGACGCCCGCGAGGCACGCGGGGGCGAACTCGCGCAGGAGTTTGGAGAAGAGCGAGCGCTTCACCAGGTTCGTCTCGCCGAGCATGTTGTAGAAGCACATGACCGTCAGGAGAAACGCGCACGTCTGGAAGATGAACGCCATGACGTCGAGCTGCGACTTGGAGGTGTAGTTGACGTCCGCGTACGCGCCGACGAAGACGTCCACGAGCAGGGAGAGGTACACCAGCATCGCGTTGAGCCGAAACGACGCGGGGTTCACCGGGACGTGGTCTGCGAACGTCGGACGCGATGAGAACGGAGGGGCGGGGGGGACGTTCGTCAGGGCGCGGGCGAACGCCCGTTGAGGACTCAACGGCTCGGCACCCGGAGATTCGAAACGCGGGGACGGGCGCGAGGGAGGAGAGCGCGCGCACCTCTCGCGTCGCCCATGTTCGCCGAAGCCTCGCCGGTCGCCGCGACGGGTTCGGATACGCGCCCGCGCCGCGGAGTGCGCGCGCGGAGTGGCGCGGGGAGTCGCGAGGCGCGCGACGGGTGAACGGGCGCTCGGAGGCAGCCAGAAACTCGCGCGAACCGATCGCGAAATGCGCGGCGGGTGCAGTGATCGAGCCTGCTTGCCCGCCGCGAGCGGCGGTCGCGTTCCTGACTGACGAGCAAGGAAAGGTGCCCAGTACTGCGGGAGCCCTCGCACGCGCGCCGCCGCAAAGCGGACGACGCGACGCGCGACGCGCGCGGCGTTCGGACGAGTCGCGAACCTTATCGAGCGTCGAGGGGGTTCCGCGGAGCCGACGACACGCGCGCGATCGGGGTCGGGCGCCGGGCGGCGCGCGCGGATCCCGCGAAAGCGCGGAAGCTGTTCGTCGGCGCTGTAGGAAGGACAGTTGCTTCTCCTGCGCCCGAAGCGGCGGGACGACCATGAGGGTCACGCCGCCGAAGAAGCGTGTGGACACGGTGCGTCTCTCTCCCGCCGTCGACGAGCGCGATCCGCGGCCCCCACCACGTCGCGATCCCCCCTTCAACCGCGCGATACGCCCCCCCCCGACGCTCCTCGACCTCGCGTCGGCCGCCTCTGCGATGACCTAAGATCTGACGCCGTCCCTCTCGTCGCCCGCGTGTTCGATCGATCGACAGCCCGTGAGCGTCAAGGCGAAGGTGGACGAGATTGTCGCCACCCCGAGCTCTCAGCTGGGCGCGGTGTTCCCGCCCTTCCAGTGGACGTTCGGAAAGGTGCGACGGCGACCGCGAGCACGCGCCCTCGAGCGCTTCCCCCCCGCCGCGTTTCCGCGCGAACCGACGCGACGTTTTCTTCCTTCTCTCCGCCTTCCGCGCCGCTGACCTCCGCCCCGCGCCTCTCTCCGCGCCTTTCGCGCATCAGGGCGACTTCCAGCACTGGATCCCGGTGTTCAACCACTTCGACGCGTTCTTCGACGCGCACGTGTCGCAGCGGCGCGACCTGAAGCTCGAGGCGCTCCCCTCGGACGAGCGCGAGCCCTTCCCCTGGGAGGCGTGCCTGTGGATCCTGCGCGCCTCGAACGTCATCTTGGACAACTGCAGCAACAAGCACATGTATTGCTCCGCGGAGCACCTCGCCTCCCTCCTGGCGAGCGACGACGCGGACGTCGCGCTCGCGGCGCTGCGCCTGCTCGCCTCCGCCACGCGCCGCGCGCCGGGCACGAGGGGGAACAAGTTCCGGCCGGACGCCGGCGCGCGCGCGCGGCTCATGGCGCTCTGCGGCGAACTCAACGCCGCGTCGTCCGCCGCGGCGAGCGAAAACACCGTCTTCGGCATGCGCGTGGGCGACGCCGCGAAACGTGCCACCGCCGGCGCCGCCGCCGCGTCGCCCTCCGCGAACGCGCCGGCGCTGCACTTCGTCTTCAACTCCCCCGGCGGCTCGGACGAGGCGCTCGGCGACCTCGGCCCGCCGGGACGCAAGACCATCGTCGCGAGCTTCGCGCGCGTCGCCGCGCCCGGAGCGAAGGACCACGACACGACGGCGGAGCTGGCGAAGGAGCACGGCGTCCCCGCGGAGCTTCGTTTCTCGCTCTTCGCGCGCGTCAGGCTGGCGCGCCTCGCCGCGTCGGAGGACCGCGGCGCGGCTTCGGACGCGGTGCTTTTCCGCCTCCTCGCGTTTGTGGTTTTGCTGCAGAGCGAGCGCCCCGACGCGGGCGGCGGCGGGGGCGCGGACCACTCGGGCGAGGACGCGGTCGCCGCCGCGTTCCTCGCGGAGCCCCAGCCGGAGTTCATCGCGGAGCTTCTGAAGGCGCTTCGGTTGGAGGGCGAGGGCGGCATGCCCGCGTCCGTGGTGGAGGCGAGTCTGCGAGCGCTCGCCGCGCTCGCGGGCGATCGCGCGCACAGTTCGGGCACGATCCTCGCGTTGAGGGGCGGCGGGAACCCCGCGGTGCTCGCCGCGGTGGTGACGAGCGCGGTGACGCGATTGACGAACGCTCCCTCGGCGCCCATCGGGAGGGCGCTCGTGGAGGCGAAGCTTCCCCAGATGGAGCTCGACGCGATCAACCGCGAGGCGAACGCGCCCGTGCCCCTCGCCGAGGCGCTCGTGGGTTTGCTCTCCACGCTCGTGATTTCCCACGGCGGGTGTCAGTTTCTGCGCGACGTGAGCCTGCTTCCGACGCTCTTACCCCTGCTGAAGAACCGGAACCCGCGCCACGTGCACGTCGTGAGCCACGCGGTGCACGTGTTGGAGATATTCATGGATTACGCGAGCGCGGCGGCGGCGGCGTTTCGCGAGCTCGGCGGGATGGAGATTCTCGTCGAGCGGCTCAAGGCGGAGACGGAGGACGCGCTCGCGGAACACAGAGCGCTTCGAGGCGGCGGAGGAGACGGACCGCCCGAGGAGAAGGAGGGCGCGGGTGCGTCGGGCGAGACGAACCAGCCGGCGCCGCAGTACCTCGTCTCGTCCACGCGCCGCGTGTTGATCAAGGCGCTGATGCGCGCGTTGGCGCTGACGAACTTCGCCGCGGGCGCCAACAACGTCAAGGTGGCGGGGCTGGAGGACGGGTCGCTGAGCGCGGCGCTCAACCTGATTTTCGAAAACGCGCGCCTGTTCGGCGCGGGGGTGTTCTCGCTCGCCGCGAACTTGCTCTGCGACGTGATGAACCACGAGCCCACGTGTTACCCGAAGCTCGACTCGCAGGGGGTGCCTCGGACGTTCCTCGAGGCGTGGGAGTCGGAGGAGAAGGCGCCGGCGCCGTCGGGGGACGCGCTGTGCTGCCTCCCGAACGCGCTCGGGGCGCTGTGCCTCTCCCCCGCGGGGTTCGAGCGCGTGTCGAAATCGAAAGCGCTCGACGCGCTCACGACCGCCTTCACGACGCGCGCGTACGCCAAGGCGCTCCAGGGGGACACCGCGAGCGTCGTCGGGGGGAACCTGGACGAGCTTCTGCGTCACGTCCCGGGCTTACAGGCGAACGGGGTGAAGCTCGCGCTGGACGTGCTCAAGCGACTGGTGGTCATCGGAGGGGGGGAGGAGGAAATCGCGAACGAATCGGACGCGGGGGCGGCGGCGGCGGCGGCGGCGGGCGGCGCCGCCGCGGGCGGGGAGCAGCGCGAGACGCCCATGGAGACGGACGCCTCCCGCGACGAAGGGATCTCTGAGGCGGCGGATTCGGATCGCCGCGTCGCCGCGTCCGCGTCGGCGTCGGCGTCGGCGCCCGTGAGTTCTTCGTTTCTCAGCGAGGCTGTGGCGAACGCGGCGAGGCTCGTGGACTCGATGCTCCCCACGGACGAGTGCGCGCAAAACTTCGTGGACCTCGGCGGGATCAGGCTCCTCGTGCGGCTGCACACGCTGCCTCGCCTGCCGCACGCGTTCAGCTCGTCGTCGTCGTGCCACGCGCTCTCCGTCACCCTGCGTTCGCTCGCCGGGAGGACCCAAGCGCACACCCTCGCGCTGGAGACGCAGAAGGCGCTCCAGCGCGCCATCATCGCCGCCAAGCGAGCGATCGCGCGCGCGGCGGACCACTGGCCGCACCTCTCCTCCGAGCGCGCGATCGAGGAGATCGTGGACGGCGCGGGCGGCGCGGAGGAGGCCGCGCTCGACGACGCGGCGTCGGCGGAGAAGGAGAAGGAGAAGGAGAAACCGACGGCGCTTTGCCCCGGGACCGCCGCGAGGGCGGCGCGCGACATGGTGAAGCCCCTCGGCGAGCTCGAGGCGCTCCTGAACCTGACGACGTCGCTTCTTCGCTCGACCCCGCAGACGCTCGCGCCGCTTCTGAACACCCACTCCGGCGACGTGTACCGGGAACAGCGTCGGCCGCACGCGTGGCACCGCGGCGTCGTCGCCGGCGCGTGCGACGCGTGGCGCGCGGCGGAGTGGGTCGCCGCCGCGCTCGCCGAGGGCGCCGACGCGCAGGCGCGGGCGGCCGAGCGGACGGCGGAGGAGGCGGCAAAGGAAAAGGCGCGGGTGTCGGCGGTTTCGGAGGGTGGTTGTTCCGATTCGGCGCGGAGGGAGGAGGCGGCGGCGGCGGCGTCGACGGCGGAGCGCCGCGGGAAGGCGGCGGCGGAGGCGCAGTCGGCGCTGAAATCGGCGCGGAACGAGTGCGCGCACTTCCGCTCGTCGTTCAACTATTTCTGCTCGAGCGTCGCGAAGAACGTCGCGAGCTCGAGGAACCGGCCGAGCAGGAACGTGACCGAGGGCGACCTCGCGTTCGTTCGCGCGCCCGCGGCGGAGCTCGCGGTGGAGCTCTCCTACGCGTTGTCGCTCTGGCGCGGCGATCCGGGGGTTCCGAGAAGAGGAACCCCCGACCTCCCCGCGCCGGACGGCGGCGAACTCCCCGAAACCCTCTGGCGGAGGTACGCGTGCGGGCTGTTCGCCACGATGTACGCGATTCTCATCGACGAGAGACGCCGGTGTAGCCAGTCGGTGCTCTTGAATTTCATGAACCACGCGGGGGGGCTGCGCGATCTCGCGTGGGCGTTCGGCGCGCTCTGGCGGGGGCCCGCGGAGACCCACGCGGAGACCCACGCGGAGACCCACGCGGAGACCCACGCGGAGACCCACGCGGAGACC
>MDSW01220332.1_pt1 | contig 18119 bp, 14 predicted proteins | sample 811171 | NCBI WGS metagenome assembly MDSW01 (sample SAMN05326641, study PRJNA326480) | marine metagenome | isolation source: seawater | place: Atlantic Ocean: North West | collected 2012
GAACAGCAACAGATTGAACTCTTCCTGATAGATGTCGGCGTCGAGAAGCCGGCGAATGTCGCTTTAGGTTCACCCATTCTGTTAAATGAAGTGTTGGTTGGGCAGGGAGGTACGGAATTGAGCATCGATGTTTCGCACATTGGTCTTGAATCCACACGGACAATTCAGCTTGCCATCGAAGAAGTGGATTTAACTTTGCCGGTAATTGCGGATGGGCAGTTGCAAACTCCAAACTTGCGAATTCTAGCCCAGCAGGATGTCTCCTTTGCTGAGTCAGTGATGGAGACTCAGCAAACAACGTTCTTCTCCCTCAGTGGTCTACCTGCCGGAGTTCATCATGGACAAGTCAGGTTACTAGGTGGAGATGGATTAGCCGTTGACGATGTCCGACATTTTACAGTGACCACTCAAGAGGCTGCCGAGGTTTTGGTGATTACAGCCAACGGCGTAGCTACGCGCTACTTCACTCAGGCACTTGCTCCGCAATCAGATCGCCAATCAGGGCGGGCAAGATTTTCATTCTCCATCATGCGTGAAGGAAATATAAGTGAACGGCCGTTACAGTCGTTTGCCAGTGTCGTGCTTATCGATCCACCGGACCTCTCAACAGAATCATGGCGGCATCTGGCCAAGTATGTACAGCAGGGTGGGGCATTGGGAGTGTTTTTGGGACCGAATTCCACACTGCAGGGTTTGACAGATAATAACGGCGTCACGGAACTGCTGGGTGTTCAAATTCAAAGGCTATGGCGGAGTGATGATCGTAATTTTCTGGAACCGCAGACGGCCGAACATCGTATTCTGCGAGACTTTGCTGATTTGCAGGGTTCAGTGCCGTGGGCCCGGTTTCCGGTGGTGCGATATTGGCAGGCGGGCCAACTGCGAAAATCCGCCAGGTCGGTCATGAAGTTTAGCCGTGAGGGATCTCATCCTGCCATCGTCGAGAACAGTTTCGGCCTCGGGACAGTTATCACGATGTTGACTCCGGTGTCTGAACCACTCAACCTTGAAAACCGGACGGCCTGGAATCAACTAGCAAGTGGAATAGACAACTGGCCGTATTTTATTTTGATTAACGGTATAGCGGATACATTGGTGGCAAATCGGGAATCGCGCGTCAATTATCACGTTGGTGAAGCGGTTTCGTTGCGTAATGATCCGGGTCTGTTTCCTGCTAAGTATCAGTTATTTACTCCGACAGCCGACTTGCAGGAAGTTCAGCCGGTTGAAAACCAAATTCAGGTGTCCTTTATAGAGTCTCCCGGAGCTTATCGACTGAAGGGGCAATTGGATGGCCCGATACTGCGAGGGTTTTCGGTCAATACGCCGGAATCTTTTAGTGATCTGCGTCGGGTTACAACGCCTGAACTGGACTCTAAACTTGGCGAAGGCAAATATCAGGTTGCAAAAAATCAGGAGGACATCTCATTTGGAGTGAGGCAACGTCGTGTGGGGCAGGAGTTTTTCTCGCTGTTAATCCTGTTGGTTTCCTTTTTGTTCTTGCTGGAACATTTGATGTCGAGTCGTTTTTACGCTCAGCATTCTCCGGACATGGCAACGGAGGACGATGTTTAAACGATGGAAAGTTGGTCTATAGATCCGATATTCGGCAGTCTAACAACTGCGTTGTGCACCAGTCTGTTCTTGCTGGCATTGGTTCTATCGTTTGGCCCTTACCGCAATATAAGTAAGTCTCGTCGCTTGATTCTGTTATCGCTGCGCGTAAGCATCATCGTGATTCTGCTGATCACAATGTTGCGTCCCGGAAGCATCGTCTCGGAAACTCAAACGCATCCGGCAAACATTATTATTCTGACAGACGAAACTCAAAGTATGTTACAACCTTCGTCCGTGCCTGAAGCTAGCCGTTGGGAGCATCAGAGCCGCGTCTGGAAAGACACGGCAAATTTTTTGAAAGCAAATAGACTTGTCGTAGAGCCGAAGTGGTTTGGATATTCAGATCATATCTCTACTCAACGTTGGGATTGGGAGTTAGAAACACCGGAACCTCAAAAACCAACCGGGGAATATACAGATTTGGGGGCTGCCATTTTTGAGGCTGTCACGAGCGAGCCGGGACAACAGGTGCATGCTGTGGTTTTGATGGGAGATGGACGTCAGACTGCATATCGAAGCGAAGTTGATATTCGTCAGGCGATCAACGAACTTCGACGTCGGGGCGTTCCGCTAATCGGAGTCCCTTTTGGACGGGAAGGGGACGTATATCAATCGAAAGATGTTGCTATCGAACAACTGCCTCAGCAATTTAGAGTCTTTTCCGGGAACGATGTTACGATTGATGCGATCGCACGACTACGAGGCGTACTCGGCTCTCCTGTTCAGGTTCAGCTTAAGTTAACCCCGCAGAATGGTGACCCCCAAATCCTCCAGACCATCGAAGTTACAGCAACCGAAGCAGATGATATTCAGCCGGTACAGTTTACGATGACGGCAGCACAGCCCGGTGTTTATATGTTGGAGGTCGAGGCCGAATCTGCTGATGGTGAGATCATGCTGGCGAACAATCGTCAGATTGCCTATCTGACTGTGCTGGAAGGTGGTTTGCGAGTGCTTTATCTTTACGGCAATCGGCTGGGTGAGCAGTTAGAGATGCGCCGCAGTCTGGCCTCATCGCCGGATATTGAACTATCCGAAGCTTACATTCGGCATCTTTCGAATCGTGATTGGCCAGATCCGCGGAGCAATATTTTGGCGAATCAAGAATTCGACGTGCTGTTGATTGAAGATGTCCACGCAGATGCGATCGGCCAACAAAACCTTCAGGCGGTCGCTGATGCGGTAGAAGACGGGAAAGGGCTAATGATGTTGGGAGGCTATTATAGCTTTGGCCCGGGAGCCTATCGTGAATCTCCACTGGCTGCTGTTTTACCAATTGAGATGGAAGTCTTCGAACGTCAGGAAGTCGGAGCGGAATTGCCGATTCGAAAAGTATTTCACCTAGACCGGGAAGTTGGCATGAAGCCTTCCATCACTCACCCTTTAACAACGATTGGAAATACAGACAAAATCTGGCAGCAATTACCCTCGCTACGTGGAGCCAATCTATTTCAAGGCGTTAAGCCTGCCGGCCAGATCATTTTGAATTCGGACCGGGACGAACCTCTGATGGTCACGACGCAATACGGTTTAGGCCGAGTCGTGGCATTTGCCGGAGATTCCACCTGGCAATGGGCACGCAACGGCTATGGCGATACATTACGAAGGTTTTGGCGGCAAAATATTCTCTGGCTGGCACGCCGGGAGAATCTTCAGCAAAGGGATGTCTGGTTGAAACTGGAGCAAAGGCGGTTTGTTCCCGGTAGTGAAATTAGTTTTGAAATGGGCGTGGATGTAATAGGCAGCGACGCACCTGCTCCCGAGTCGCTTCGTTGGGAAGTTACTCTGCTTAGTGCGGATGGAGAAAAGGCAGTATCAGTTTCCCGACGTGAAGGAGTCTGGTATGGCAGGATGGATGATCTGGAGACACCTGGTGAATATAAATTGGTGGCGGAGGTATTGCGAGACAATACTTCGTTAGGGCAGGCACAAGTTAGTTTTCAGATTGTCGACAATCAACCTGAGCGACATAACCCGCTGGCAGACTTTCAGCAATTCAGCAGGCTGTCTGAAATGACGGCCGAGCAGGGTGGGGAAGTTGTTACCCCTGAAGAATTGCCGGAAGCACTTCAGAAAATCATCGACAAGGCTAGCCAGGAACAGGTTGAGGTTCAGATAAGTTGGCAATTGGGCGCGACGACGTCAAGTGCCTGGTTTCTGCTCACGCTAATTAGCTTACTGTTTACCAGTGACTGGGTGCTCCGAAAAAAATGGGGGCTGGTTTAGCGAGTCACGGTTTTAGGATAGGACATTCCAATTGGCATCCTGGTACTTTTCTGCCATCAGTTCATCGTGGAAGGATTTAATCTGGGGTGCAATCTCTGATTCCTGGTCCTCTGGATTCCAGTGATCAACAATGGCTGACCGGACTCCTGATTCTGGATGGTTGAGGTTGGTTACAAACTCCGCATGAGGCCGATTCTGTCTATAGTCAGGTTGTTTCACCGGAGAACGAAGGGTGTACGAGATCTGTTCAAGATCGAATTCACACAGCAGGGTTCCATGATAGAGGATGCTGTCACGTTTGAGCCGTAGACTGTTTCCTGAGAATTTGAGGTCGCCGATTGCCAGGTCGCTGATCCCAAGAATATCACAAGGGATGTTTACACGATGCAAAGCTTTCTTCATTTCACCCAGGACTAAATCATGGCAGCCCTGAATTTCCTTTAAACGAGGATTGAGATTGCTGTTTAGAATTATTGCGTACATTAAGCAACCCGGCCCCGTTAAAATCGTACCGCCGCCACTGGGACGCCGATAAACTGGAATCTGGTTATGACGACAATATTCAGTCTCAGTTTCCTGTTCAAGTTTGCCACTTCGTCCCATCACGACGGCGTATTGTTGAGGACTCCAGAATCGTAGATACTGCTTACCAGTTTGTTCACTGTACATCAGTAACGCTTCGTCGAGAGCAATGTTTTCAATGACGGATTCAAGCGTAATATCTAGCAAATGCATTGATCGGAAGTTTCCTGAATCCAGTTTCTTAAATGCAGAAATAACGGAGGGGAAAGTCAAGCAACTAAGTGAATCATCTTGACGGTATTACTGGTCAATCTACACTAAATTTATACTCTTTGGTGCCTGTATTCGGGTACTGAACAGAAGTAATCTTTGTCCCTTGGAGTTTAGATCTTTGGCAGATCACCCAGAAAACGAACGAGTTACAGATAATTCGGATAATCCATCAACCACACAGGCGTTACCGGATGTCCAACCACCTCAGGCTGGCTTTCTGGTTCAGTTATTTCTGATTCCGATGGTAATTGTGGCTGCAATTATTTGTGTTTGGTTACTGTTTAATGTAATTTCTCAAAGTGAATCCCCGACTGAATTAGTGCGTGGACTGCGAAAGATGGACAGCTCAAGTTGGCAAAAAGCATATACCCTGTCCAACCTACTGCGAACACCTGACTCTCACGAACTGAAAAAAGACCCGGAACTGGCGTCTGAGTTGGTTTCCATTCTGGAATCACCGTTTGAAGTGGAAATGGCAGATCCCAATCAAGTCAAACTCCGAGTGTTTGTTTGTCGGTGTTTGGGTGAATTTGAAATTTCAGCGGGTATGGACGCGTTACTGAATGCGATGCAAAAAACAGCCTCTGAAAGTGAGATCGAGATTGGTCGCACGGCCGTAGAGTCGATTGCAATATTGATTCAAAACCTGGGCCCAGAGTCGCAACGGAGTAACGAACGACTTCTATCAGCGTTAATGAAGACGTCGAATGTTCAAGCACAGAATTCTCAATTGCAAGTCAAGATTGACCAGTTAAGGAGCACGATTGGATTTGCGTTAGGTGTTTTAGGTGGAGACGAAGCAATCGGTCGATTGCAGGGGATGTTGTCAGATTCATTTCCTAATGCCAGATTTAATGCCGCAGTGGGTTTAGCTCGTCATGGCGATCTGACCTGTAAAAATATCCTGTTGGAAATGCTCGATCCAGAGAGTATTAGTGTTGTTGCCGGCGAACAATACGAATCGAGCCATGCGTTTAAGAGAAGTGTCGTGGCCACCACAGCCATCGGCGCCGTCTCTGCATTGACTCAATATCATGAGCCCGCTGAGCTTGCGGAGTTGATTTCAGCGGTGAAAGCAGTTTCGGAATCAGATCTGTTTGGCGGCAAAGCCAAAGTTCTGGCTAAAGAATTGTTGGTGAATATCCAAAAGTCCTGAGTCTTAGACTTTTTTTTAATGAAGCATCGTTTTATCTGGGTTATCAATAGAAGAGACGGGCATCGTTTGTTTCCATGTTGGCCTCTGTTTGATTCATCGTTATTAGAAAGTAAGCTAGAGTCGTTCTCGTGACAAAAGACCCTCTACCATTTCAAGGTAAACGTGTTGCCTTCGTTGGCAAGCTTGGCGGCGTTAGCCGTCGACAGGCACAGTCTTTAATTACTGAAAACGGTGGGTTCGTCATGAATCAGGACGATCTGGAGGATGCGAATGTTGACATTGTCATCATCGGCGCAGATCAGTGGCCACCCACTACACCTGACGAGCTATTGCCGTCATCAGTACTCTCGAGTGTCGCAGATGAAAACTGTGAAGTTATTACAGAGACCAAGTTTTGGGAGCGATTGGGTCTGCTTACTGAAGATCAGGCTGTGAGGCGATTATATACGCCAGCCATGCTGGCAGAGATGTTGGACATCTCGGTGGCGGTAATTCGCCGCTGGCATCGCCGCGGGTTAATTGTACCAGTGCGCGAAATTCATCGATTGCCGTATTTTGACTTTCAGGAAGTCGCCACCGCACGTCATTTAGCTGAATTGCTTGAAGCAGGTGCGTCGCCTTTAGAAATTGAACGTCGACTGGAGGAATTGGCGCGATATGTTCCGGATGTCGATCGGCCGCTGGCTCAGCTTTCAGTGATCGTGGAAGGTCGACACATTCTGTTACGTCAGGGGGAAGGATTAGTCGAACCTGGTGGCCAGTTGAGAATGGACTTTGAGTCACTGGAAGAAACTGATGATGAGCAGCAGGTGATCGAAGTCACTCGGGACGATGTGATGCGTATTCTCGATCGTCAGGATGGCAGGGATGAATCGCCTCGCATTCTCTCATTTAGTCAAATGTTGGATCGGGTCGTGGTACCGCAGAATCCCGATGAGATTCTGGCTCGAGCCAGTGAACATGAGGAAGCGGGGGAACTGCAAATTGCGATAGATCTGTATCGCAGTTTTCTGGCCGGATATGGCTTGCGTGCAGAAGTATGTTTTCAGTTGGCCGAACTTCTTTATCGTACAAACGATTATACAGCTGCCCGAGAACGTTATTACATGGCGATAGAGCTTGACGAGAATTATGTTGAAGCCAGAGCAAACTTAGGATGCGTATTGATTGACACTGGTGAATTGGATTTGGCGGTAGCCGCACTGTTGGGCGCTCTCAAATACCATCCGGATTATCCCGATGCTCATTATCATCTTGCCAGGACACTGGATGAATTAGGAGAGACCGATAAGGCTACAGATCACTGGCGGGCATTTCTGGTCTTGGCGCCGGATAGCCCGTGGGCCCAACAGGCTCGAGATCGGTTGCGCTAAACTGAATTAGTGAGAAAAGCCACAGCTGGGATACAATAGTCGTTTTCGCCCGAGTGTCGAGTATGTTTGAAAATCAACAACTATATGAGCAATTGAATGATCTATTCTTTAGCTATGAACATGTCGAATCGACGACATGGTTGTATCTGACAACGTTGCTTTCGATTGCCGTCTTTTTTAAATTCGGCCGATTCTTTAGCATGCGAAATCTGGATATTCTCCTTCTCTCGCTGTTCTCGCCATGCTTTATGCTCGTTTCTTTCGGTATCACCAACGGGTTTGAAGAAATCGTCAGACTGGGATATGTGACATTATGGGTTATGGGAGGCATTTTTATGCTTCGTATGTTCTATGACAGTACCCTGGTCCGCCGACCATTGTTGGAACCCAACCTTTCTGCCGGAGGACTTTCGTTTCTTGCATTTTCGTTATTTGTTTTGCTAGTAAGTAATGTTTCGCTGGGCTATATCCAAAGCAACGCTGAAATTCACCGTGACCTTACTTCCCAGAAGATGCCAGGCTATCGTATTTTGGAAGATCTTCCTCCTGTTCCGGTTGCCTTTTGGGAGACACCGTTTGAATTGAATCAGCAGAGTGGAGATTCCGGGGTTTATCCATTTGAAATGAGTCAGGCTCTTTCACTTGGGATTGTTATCGCCGCTCATTTCTTCGTGGTGATTGGTTTGATTCTGGTTGGTTCCATTCACTTCGAAAACGTGAGAATGGGACTTGGGGCTGCGGTAATTTATTTACTAATTCCATATACCGGTGAAATGGGAGGGCACGTCGATCATGTGCTCCCGGGAGCGTTACTCGTTTGGGCCTTACTGTTTTATCGAAAACCGCTGATTGCCGGCATTCTGTTATCACTCTCGTTTTGTATCTATTACCCGTTATTCCTGCTTCCGTTGTGGGTTAGTTTTTACTGGCAACGCGGTAAGGTGAAATTCAGCTTTGGAGTTCTGCTTGGGTGGGGTCTATTGGTCTTAGGTTTGTTTCTGACCAAAGGCAATTTTGATGACTTTATTCTTCAACTACGACGTATGCATGGTATCCTGGCCCCTCAAATGAATGAGAAACACCTGCAGGGACTTTGGAGCTATGGCTGGGCTCCAGTCTATCGTATTCCTTTGATCACGGCCTTCATCATGATGAGTATTACATTTACGATGTGGCCTGCAAAAAAGAATCTGGGAAGCCTTACCAGTTGTACAGCGGCTCTGCTTCTGGCCACACGATTCTGGAATGGAGAAGGCGGCGGATTGTTCCTGGGATGGTCGCTACCACTGATTGTGTTGGTGATGTTCCGGCCTAACCTGGAAGATCGAGTGATGTTAAGGCGTGATGTCGTTAATAAATAAAGGATTGAGGAGTGTAAATGAAGAGCCAGTCAGTTTGTCAGCATAGGTCAGGCTCCGATGAATCAATTGGAGTTTGTGTTGCCACCATCAGTGATACGCGTACGCTTGAAACCGACGTTGGGGGTAGCCTGACCATGGACCTGGCTGAACAAGCCGGACATCAGGTGATACGTCGTGAGATCATACCGGATGAGCCGGACGCAATGCGCGCATTATTACGCGAATGTCAGCAGCAAGCAAACGTTCAGGTCGTGCTAATGACAGGTGGTACTGGTATTTCTAACCGTGATCAAACTTATGAAACAGTGACAGCTCTTTTTACTCGTGAAATACCTGGTTACGGGGAATTGTTTCGCTTTCTCAGTTTTCAGGAAATTGGTTCAGCCAGTATTTTGTCACGTGCCACGGCTGGCCTTATTCATGAATTATTGGTGATTACCATGCCTGGCTCACCGGCAGCAGTACAATTGGCAATGCAGCAGATTGTCATTCCCGAATTAGGACATCTGATTCGTGAGGCAACTAAATAATATCAAGGAAAGAACGTCATGGCAGAATTAGCGAATCTAAATCGAGAGCGGTTACTGGAGAGGTTTCTTCGGTACGTCAAAGTGAATACCACAGCCAATGCTGAAACGGATGAATACCCCAGCAGTCAGGGGCAGTGGGAGTTAGGTAAAATTGTACTTGGCGAGTTACAGGAACTCGGTGCGGAAGACGCTCACGTTGATGACTACGGCTTAGTATGGGGAATGATTCCCGGGAATGTTGAAGGTGCGTCGACCATTGCCTGGAATTCACATCTTGATACATCTCCAGAGACAACAGGGGATAATGTAAAGCCTCAAGTTATTGAAAGCTATGAAGGCGGAGATATTCCATTACCCGGTGATGAATCTAAAATCATCACGGTTGCAGAAAGCCCGGAATTAAAGGAATTGATTGGAAAAACACTGATTACAACCGACGGGACGACATTGCTAGGTGGAGATGATAAGGCTGGGATTGCGATCATCATGGAAGCTGCGAACTACTTGATGGAACATCCAGAGATTCCACACGGGCCCATCCGTATTTTATTTACCTGTGATGAAGAGATCGGGCGCGGTGTTAATCATGTGGATATTGAAAAAGTTGGAGCTGTTGCCGCCTATACGCTTGATGGTGGTGGAGCTGGGGATATTGATGTAGAAACTTTTTCTGCGGATGGTCTCACGGTGAAGGTGAAAGGCGTCAATATTCATCCATCCATTGCTAAAGACCGAATGGTGAATGCGTTACGTGCTGCCGGAGCATTTCTGGAACGCTTGCCCGCAGATCAGGCCCCCGAAACAACGGAAGATCGAGCAGGTTTTATTCATCCCTACGTTCTCGATGGAGGAGTCGCTGAGGTGACGATTAAAATTCTGCTGAGAGACTTTGATACTGCACAGCTGGAGGTAAAGGCAGACTTGGTTCGCGGAATTGCTTCACAAGTTGAGCAAGATTACCCGGGGATTTCAATTGATGTGGATCATCAAAAACAGTATCGCAATATGGCTGATGGATTACCTAAAGAACCTCGTGCAGTAGAGTTTGCAAAACAGGCTCATGACCAACTCAATCTTGAGTATCGACTTAGTTCGATCCGTGGCGGAACTGATGGATCCATGCTAACAGAAAAAGGGCTGCCAACCCCCAATCTGTCCAGTGGGCAACATACACAGCATTCGCCACTAGAGTGGGCATGTCTTGATGAAATGATTCAGCAGGGACAGGTGCTGATTCAAACGGCAGTTATCTGGGGACAAAACTAATCGGCAAAACGCTGGAGAAAATAATTCATGTCTGATATTCGATATTTAGTCTTTGATATTGAAACCGTTCCGGATGGTGAGTTGATTTCTCGCGTACGATATCCGGGACAAACATTGGACCCTAAGCAGGCTATTGAGAAGTACCAACAGGAGTTACTGGAGAAGAATGGCTCTGACTTTATTCCATATACTTATCATTTACCGGTCTCGGTAGTTATTGGCAAGATTAATAATAACTATGAATTAGAGGATCTGGTGGCACTCGATGAACAGGAAGGCCGTCCCCATCTAATCACTCGACACTTCTGGAAAGGCTGGGAAAAGTATGAAGCCACTCTTGTAACATTTAATGGTCGTGGCTTTGATATTCCAGTGATGGAATTGGGAGCTTTCCGATACGGGATATCATTAAAGAAATGGTTTCAGTTGAATGCTCGTAGTTTTGAACAGCCTCGGAATCGATTTAATTTGAGGAGCCATTTCGACTTACAGGAGGTTCTCACCAACCACGGTGCTTCACGCATGTATGGTGGTTTGAATCTCATCGCTAATCTGATTGGTAAACCGGGGAAAATGGATGTTGCCGGAGATATGGTGTTGCAATTGTATCACGAAGGGAATCTCCAACGGATTAATGATTATTGCCGTTGTGATGTCCTAGACACCTACTTTGTATTTCTCAGAACCAGCGTGATGACTGGCGCTCTAACACTTGAAAGAGAACAGCAGATTGTTCGTAATACCCGCCAATGGCTGGAAGATAAAAGTGAAGCATTGCCAATCTATAAGCAGTATCTGGAACATTGGGGTGATTGGGAAAATCCCTGGTCTGAGCAGATTGACATTCAAAACGACTAAACCAGGAATTCGTCTGTCGGATCAAATTTTGGCAGCACAATAATGAGTACTTTCATTTTGCCAATAGCTCGATGATGGGTACCGGGGCGGATCATAATAGACATTCCAGGTCTTACTGAAATGATTTCGTCATTCAGTTGCATTTTTGCGTCTTCCTCGCATTCCAGGAAGTAATAGGTCTCTGTCAGCGTCTTGTGATAGTGAGTTTGAGCGTCTGTGGATATTTCGGTGACGTGAACTGTGCCCGGGAAGTCCTCGATCTCTGCAAATGCCCGCCGAGCCGTTCCACAAGGACAGGGCACCCCTTCAATTTTAGAGAAATCAGCTATTTCATAGGGGGGAGGGGATTTCTCTATCACAATTTGCATATAATCCTGCTGGTACTTAATGCATCAGGAATCGTTGATGCTTGGCGAGCGGTTTTCTTACATAACCGCTACATCTTATCACAAATTCATAAAATCCGAAGAACAGCAATATTCTGAATAATAGTTCCCCGATAACGAATGTTGTAAGCTATTTTGACCACAGCTTTCTATGGGGCGGATTTAATCACATGAAAATTACCAAGACGACAATTGCGTTAATTGTGCTTTGTTTTTTTACGGTGCAGTTGAAAGCTGAAGACTCCAATCAGGTATCCAAAACCGTACGTCAGGGTGCCTTACAGGAGGCATTGGAACTGATCGTGAAGGATCTGGCAGGTACCGGAATTACTCGGGTGGATCTTGGGTTGAATTTGGATCTGAAAATAAATCCACTACCGCCGTTAAAACCTTCGACCGTCAAAGCTAAGCCGACAAAAAAGACGCCAAAAGCGGAAGCTAAAAGCGTGCCAGTTAAGCGAAAAAGTCCGGCGCCGATTGTGAGTCCTTCAAAATTCCGATTTGGCATATCAGACAAAGAGATATAGTTCCCGCCAGAGTTCTTACTCTACTTGGAACTTAATTCATGGACTGCATCGACCAGGGCAATCGCATTCTCGACGGGTGTTTGCTGTAAGACTCCGTGGCCAAGATTGAAGATATGTCCCGGGCGATCACCAGCTTGATCCAGAACATCTTGTACGCGACTTCGAATGGTATCTCGGTCCGCCAGTAGTACAAGTGGATCTAGGTTTCCCTGAACGGCTCGATCATGCCCAATTGTATCCCAGGCGTCATCTAAACGGACCCGCCAATCCACGCCAACCACGCGCGTACCAGCTTCAGCTAAAAGCGGTAACAGAGCAGGATTACCTGTGGCAAAGTTGATGACCGGAACACCCGGGGTAAGACCTGAAATGATCTCTTGAATATAGGGCAGAACATATCGCCGATAGTCATCGGTGCCCAGACATCCAGCCCATGAATCAAACAGTTGAACGCATTGGGCGCCAGCAGCGATCTGGGCATTGAGGTAACGTGTAATGGCTCGTACGAATCGTAGCATCAATTCCCGCCAGGCTCCTTCATCACGATACATGATGGTCTTAGTGTTTAAGTAATTACGGCTAGAGCCCCCCTCGATAGCGTAGCTAGCCAGCGTAAATGGAGCCCCCGAGAAACCAATTAATGGCATATCTGCCGGTAATTCAAGTCGAGTTTGCTTCACCGTTTCCATGACAAAGTCGAGAGATTCGACGCTTTCCAGTTCCATGACTCTGTCGATGTCTTTCACCTCTCGAATCGGGTTATGAATAACCGGGCCTTCTCCTTTGGCGAATTCAAGATCGAGCCCCATTGGCTCAAGAATCGGAAGTAGATCAGAGAAAATGATGGCCGCATCGACACCTAATTTAGTGACCGCTGTCACCATAATCTCTGCGCACAGGTCAGGTCGTTTGCACAATTCCAAAAACGTCGTCTGATTACGGATATCACGGTATTCTTTCATGTAACGCCCCGCCTGACGCATCAGCCAAACAGGAGTAACATCTGTTTGTTCCCCTCGACATGCCTTCATAAAAGGACTGTCGTACCACGGTGCATTAGTGTCGAGTACATCTGAGCTCGGGCCGGAAAGCATATGCCGAATCCTCTTCTTTCTCTTTTGTAGTTCTTTGCTCTTGCGAGCAGCAGCAACGACCATCGGTCCCATTTTAGGGCTTTCTGGTTCTAAATCGACTGGCAAAGACAAGTGTCGCATCCATTCCGAAGTTGTCGGTCCGATAGAAACCACAACACAAGTGTCGAATTGTGATTTTAGCTGATTTTCGAGGTCAAGTTTGCCAGCCAATGCAATTAGATTGGTTAATTGATGGGCAGAAGTAAACATCAAGACGTCAATTTCGCCAGCCACGATGGCTCGGATGTTTTGTTCCAGTGGTTTTGTATCTTCGGGCAAATCCCAACGATAGACCTTAATGGCTTGAATATGAGCCCCTCGAGCCTCCAGACCGGCGACCAAACTAGGATTTGGTTTTCCATATTCCTGAATAGCGATCGTGAGTTGATTTACAGGAAGCTGTTGGTCGAGTGTGGAAAGGATTTCACGCCAAGTATTCGGTGACGGCACTTTGATTGTTGGTGTGATTCCGAATTCCTTCATTGCGACGACCGGCTTAGGGCCTCTGGCCACTGTCGTCATGTCCTGCAGACAATTCAGGAATCGTTGCATATCGACATGTCGTTCGATAGCACGAATCAGGTGTTTGAACCCGACACCAGTCATCACGATGAAGACATCAACTTCGCCGGTTATGATGCGATTGGCGAAATCGATGCTGGCTTGGTTTTCATCCAAGGCAACCTCTCGCATCGAGGGGCTGACGTGCGCGATACCATGATTACGCTCAATGAGCCGCGCAAGATCATCGGCTCGGCGACTTTCAAATGCCGCAACATGGAGGCCATCGAAATCGGGTTCTTGGGAAGGAAGACTCATGATGCCTTCAATATACCTCAGAGATGCTCCGATGGAGAGGGTGTGTTATCGTCGTAAGAACAGACATTTACCTATTCCAACTACGAACGTGAAATTTTGAGAAACTTGGTAGAAAAACTGAATTTCGCCTCAGGTTTTTGCCGAGCCGGACGATTCAAAATACACACGACATGGAAGTCGTGTTGCTGGCTTATTGCAAAGGCGAACAGGGAAGTTCGCTATAAGCCACTAATGAACACAGCATCCACAGTGAAACAGTCTGGGTAAGAAGTAAATGGTCCGTCGTATCTTGGATTTTCAGTCAGCACTTACAAATGCAAGCGGACAATCTCACGTCTTTGACCAGTTGGAACAGACGACTCATGTTCAGGTGAAATTGGGAGAAATACTTCCAGCCTTAACCGATGCACTATTGAGCCAACGAGCCTGGGTGCACGATTTTGAGGATGACAAGATTGAGGTCAGTAAGGATTTGTTTGAAGTTATTCAGGCTTACCAACGTATGCGAAATGCGGCGTAAGCATCAGTTTAATTACTGAAAGAATCGGCTTTCGGAATGGTGCTCTGCGGGGAGCGGTAGTTCGAAGGCCTTTTTTATTGCCTGCATTTAACTCAAACGAAACAATGTAAGCAGCAAATCGGAAAACGCAATGATGACAACCGAGGAGACAATGTGATGAGTGAACAGCAGCAACGACAGGAACGGATTGATGACCTGATCCAACGTATTCGGAATTCAGCACAGCGTCTGGCAGAAGATCACCCAGCTCGTGGTGATATGAAGATTTTAAGCCGGACATTACGTGAGTTACGGTACGCGTTCAAAATTTTTGCGCCCTATCGTAATCATCGAAAGGTGACAGTATTTGGTTCGGCAAGAACACCAGCCGGGGAAGCTACTTATCAGGCATGTGTCGACTTTGGTCGAGCAATGGCTGAGCGAGACTGGATGGTGATAACCGGGGCTGCTCACGGAATTATGGAAGCTGGTCATGTCGGTGCCGGTCGGGAAATGTCGATGGGCCTCAATATTATGTTGCCCTTCGAACAGTCAGCGAATGCGATTATCGATGGCGACCATAAGCTTGTGAATATGAAGTACTTTTTCACTCGTAAGCTGATGTTTGTTAAGGAATGTGATGCTGTTGTTTGTTATCCCGGAGGATTCGGAACGATGGATGAAGCCATGGAGGTTCTGACTCTGGTTCAGACCGGCAAACGAGATATCGTTCCCATTATTCTGGCAGATGCTCCCGGAGGAACCTATTGGAAGATGCTCGATCAGTTCATCCGTGAAGAATTGCTGGCGGGTGGCATGATTTCACCGGAAGATCTGCATTTATATTCCGTCACCGAAGATTATGAAGCTGCAGCAGAAGAAATAATGCAGTTTTACAAGAACTACCACAGTATGCGGTATGTCGGTCAGAATTTAGTACTTCGATTGAAAGAGCCACTGTCTCAGGAATCACTAGCGATTGTAAATCGGGACTTTGCAGATATCCTCAATAGTGGTGAATTTGTTCAGTCCGGAAGACTGGACGGAGAACAGGATCACCCGGATACAAATGCTCTAACCAGATTGGTCGCTCATTTCAACCGCCGAAATCATGGGCGGTTACGGCAGTTAATCAACTTTATCAACACACAGGCCTAAACAGATAGACTTGCGGAGCAATTCATTACGACGTGGTGGCTTTCATTAGTCCGGTTGCAAATCCCAGAACATCATGGGCTCCCCGGCAGGATTCGACTAGTTGTGAGTAATCCCCTTTGGATTCACACAATTCAAGTAGCGACGGAGCAAGTCCACTGGTACGTTCTCCTGGTTGGATGAGCTCAGCAGTGACGGCAATCGCCTCGTCGACTTTACCTATTCGATGGAGAAGATCGATATAAACTTCGACTGCTAACGTTCCCCATTGATTACGAGGCACATCATTGGCTTTCTGTTTGAAGTGGGCTAAAGCTTCCTCGACGTTTTCTCCCAGCAATGCCTGATAGTACAAAGCATGATCCGGGTAGATATCAGTAAACGGCTCATCCCCTTCATACTGAAACTGAGAATTCAGCATCCGGCCGTAATGAGTTAAGTCGAGTGCTTTACGCAAACTTACTTCGTCTTCAAGGATTCGACTGAAGCGGGTTGTGGATGCCAGATGTGTTGTGTCGATATGGTACGCGTGCTCTCCAAAAAGCCACTCGCGATCAGCAACTAAGCCTTCCAGTGTTGTTTCTTCGGCTTCGGATTCGCTTCGATGAGCGATATCTGATTTGACGTTATTAAATAATTCGGCATGAACGTGGTCTAGTAGCAGTTTGGCTACCTTCCTTTGTTCAGGTTTTGTTTTATGAGCAACCACGGTTTCATACGTGGTGATGGAGTTGCAGGTTCCATAGCTGTCGAGCACAATCTGGAAGCCCCGCTCCACATCAACGCCTTCCTGAAGTAATACCTCGACCAGCTCGTCAATATTACTGTCTCCGGCCTGAATCTGGTCGAGTACTTCTTTGACTGCTTGCCGGTCACCTACAGGACGCATGTACATATAACCTTCCGAAATACGCCCTTCAGTTAAAAGCCCCATACCTACCTGACGACAGGCCTCCAGCAGGCCATCCTCGAGAGCGTTCCGTTGTGATTCTTCGAGTTCGTCACCGGATTCACTATATAGCAGGGGAAGCCCGATACTGTGACGCACCTGCATTTTCAGCGCTTCAAACAGTTCATGATACTTTTTCTCTTCCTGTAGGCCGGAGATAAGCTGTGCTAACACAGCCTCAACACCACCGTCCTGCATGCTGGTTTCGAGTTTGTTAAAGAGAGAGTCTGACATGCGAGAATTGCCTTTACCACGCCTGATGAGTTTCTAAATAACCTGCCTTCTATGGTAGCAGGAAGCAGAGGCCAAACAATTAGGTATGTGGACAATTCAGGTACCTGATGATGGTCGTTGTAATCTTAGGTATTGCCAGAATTGTTGAACGTTGTGCAACTTTAGCGAGTGTGACAGTCGAACGGTTTTGACCACCATGAATGGTCTTGGAATTCCTAGGTTCAGGGGCCTCAGAGTCTTGCTTATCAGACGTCACAGATTTATTCTAAAAGATTGGCAGTGGCACCTTTTCTAATTGAAAATGATGTCTGCCTAAAAATTGAATTCATTGCTTCTTTGATTTAGGAAATGACTATGCGTATGCAGCAGTTTCAATGCAATCGGCTAAATTCAGCCTTCTCTTTGCTTGTTATTCTGTTTCTCGGATTGAGCGGATGTTCTGACGACTCAACCACGAACAGCACACCAGGCGGTGAGCCTGTAACGCCAACTGAAACTGAAGGGGTTGACTCAGTTGGTGAAGCCCCAGTCGAAGAACCCTCGGAAGAACCCTCGGAAGAACCCTCGGAAGAACCCTCGGAAGAACCGGCGGAAGAACCGGCGGAAGAACCGGCGGAAGAACCGGCGGCAACCAATGCTCCGATGACGCTGCAAGGCGACCCTATTGATCGAGAGGGCGTTGATTGGACGTTTTGGCGAGGTCCCGGTTCGAATGGGATGTCGCCGGAAACCGGCCTGGTAGATGATTGGGATCCTAATGGTGGTCCCGGCAGTAATGTCAGTTGGAAGCGAACAGATTTAGGTGGCCGTAGCACTCCGGTCATCATGAATGGCCGCTTATATATGCTATGCCGGGCAGAACGTGAATCGTCACGTGAACGTGAGCAGGTAGTTTGCCTTGATGCTGCCACTGGCGAAACGATTTGGACGAATGTTTTTAATGTCTGGCTTTCTGATGTGCCGGATACACGTGTTGGCTGGAGTAATGTAACGGCAGATCCGGAAACGGGGAATGTTTACGCTCTCGGAGTCTGTGGATTCTTCCAGTGTATTAACGGTGAAACAGGCGAGACGATTTGGTCTGTTCCATTGCACGAACGTTTTGGATTACTCAGTACTTATGGTGGGCGTACCAATACACCTGTTATCGTCGATAATCAGGTTATCATTAGTTCCATTGTGATTGGCTGGGGCGAAATGGCTAAACCAGCTCACCGTTTTATTGCTTTTGATAA
>MDSW01066689.1_pt1 | contig 18117 bp, 21 predicted proteins | sample 811171 | NCBI WGS metagenome assembly MDSW01 (sample SAMN05326641, study PRJNA326480) | marine metagenome | isolation source: seawater | place: Atlantic Ocean: North West | collected 2012
ATGACGATGACGATGACGATGACGATGACGATGACAAGGACGAGGACGAGGACGAGGACGAGGATGAAGAACCTCTACCTCCTGCATTATTATTACCTCCACGAAGCTTTTTCTTCCTCGAAAATTTTACCTTTTTCATTTTCTTTATTTTTTTACTGAGATGCTTCTGCTTCATGGTTTTGTTGTGTCCTTTTCGTGGTATTTTTCGAGTGGACGGTCTTTGCTTCATTATATATAGAACAAAGAAAATAGATATGAAATATAGATGGCTTTTCGTTATTTGTCTTTTTTTCAAGAAAAAGAGTGTAAGAAAAAAATAGAAACCGTTTTATTGAGCGATCATTCGTATCGCAAGAAGGAATATTTTGAAGGAGATTTTCATTCAAACCATCCCGCTGTTACGTCTACTTTTCTTGCCCTCGGGAAACATCTACACGAGTCACAAAATAAAACGGATATTAGTCCGTACATGGAATAGGAGACAACCCGAGTTTGATCGTCCCAAGGGAAGCCACGTTATATTTAACAATCAAAGGAAGATCATTTCCTAAATAAATCTCGATATTGTTACATAGATTGGTACATTTAATAAAGTAATTCAAATTTTTGAGTGAAAATTCACCTTGAATGATAGAATTGTCTTTTTGCGCAAACTCCATTCCGTCGCTTTCAGAACGAACAATTTCGGCATTTGCAAACGGGCCATTACATTTAAAGATAAGTTGGTTATGTACGGATTTGATTTCTAATTTATCACTAATATTATTCAAATCACGAATGATTTTTTGAAAATCACAAGAAGGCATATGAATGATAGAAGAAAATGTAACATCAGGAACACTTAATTCTTCTTGATCTGGTTCAATTAGTTTAAGTTTTTGAATTTTACACTGCTTAATGTTTTTATTTTCAAATTTTAAGTTCAAGTATTCCACAATTCCTTGATTGTAATCTTCTTCTTCAATATAAATACTAAGGGTTTCATCATTGTCAATAGAATTAATCAACTTGAAAAAATGAAGCATATTGACTCCAACTATAATTTTATCTTGATTGCATTCATAATATTCGAAATTCTCTGCTTTGAGATGCATATTTACCAGAATGGTTTGAGATTTATCAAAATTAATAATTCGAATACCATCTTTTTGAAAGCATATATTGGTTTCCAATAAAATGTCCTTCAAAGCAACATTTAAAGTACGAAATGGAGATATTTGAACCGTTTTGATCATTAAAACATTTTGTTCCGGCATGGTGCGTTCAATTATAGAATTCTACAATGAAACCCTTTAAATAAAAATATACTCATTTAATATATGTCAAGTAAATACAGTTTCCAGAAGCGATGGCAATCATTGATATCTTTCGACGATATTCGAAAATATAAGTTAATAGAAATTATAGAGTTCACCATACTATTTTTTATAGTAAATATGGTCGTATCGAATATATTGAACAATGTGTACTTTGATAAAGTGGATGTGGAGGAACGTAAGCGCAAGATTTCAAACAAGAATCCATTTGAAATATCGATTTTTATTTTAACATTGATTTTAGAAACCGTGCTTATAACAATCCTAATTTTTTACATGAGAAAAATTGTATTATTGGTACCATCTTATGGTTCGCTAAAGAGCGATGTGTTTGAACCAAATACCGCTTTAGAGTACACAGTTCATATTGCATTGGTGTTTGTATTTTTGGAAATGATTCCTACATTCAAAGAACAGTATGTCATTTTGGGTCATTTATTACAAAATGAATAAATAAATGAAAGCATTATATATAATGATGTATGATTACACAATCATTGGAGGGGGGATTGCAGGATTGTATGCGACACAAGAACTTCATAAAAAAAACAAGAATTTGAGACTATTGTTGTGCGACGAAAGAAATTATTTTGGCGGAAGGCTCATTACGCATCAAAAGCCTCATTACGAGATTGGTGGCGCACGATTTCATGATGGACATCCTCTCCTTTTACAATTATTGAAAACATATCATTGTCATAAAATTCCTTTACCAAAAAGCAGTTTATTTTTAGAACAAACTCCCGAAGAAAACATAATCCCTTATCACCATGTAGAAGATACTCTGAAATCTATTATGAATCATATATTTGCAGATAGCAAAAAGTACTCAAAAGAATATTTACAAAAATTTTCTTTGAGCGAGTATATAACACATGAATACAAAGATCCCTTATTTGCGAAAAAAATAAAAGATATATTCGGATATCATTCCGAAATAAATGTTATGAATGCAAGCGATGCCCTTTTGTCTTTTGAAAAAGATTTTATAAGCAATCAATTTTATATTGTCAAAGAAGGATTCAGTCATTTGTGTAATAAGATGTATGAATATTTACGCAGCAAACAAAATATATCATGTTTTAAGAATACACGAGTCAATGATGTTCGGAAAAACGCAAAAGGAGAATTCATGGTGTATATGACCAAGGCGAAAAAAGACAAAATATATCAAACAAAAAATGTCATATTTGCCATCAAAGCACCTCAATTGTGTGTATTTTCGCTTTTAAAACCCATTCACTCTTGCTTGTCGTGCGTGTATGGAGCTCCTTTGTTGCGAATTTATGCAAAATATCCATTGCGAAGTGGAAAATGTTGGTTTGATGGATTACCAAAAACAATAACAAATAATATTTTGAGACAAATTATACCCATTAACCCAAGTACAGGATTAATTATGATTTCATACACCGATGGAGCGGACATATATCCATTTTTAAAAGACAAAAGACAAATTATATTGAAATCTGAAAAAGAATTACAGCAAATCATTGCAAAAGAACTAAAAATATTGTTTCCATCTTTCTCTATACCAAAACCTATTTATTTTAAAGCTCATCTATGGACCCTTGGCTGTCATCATTGGAAACCAAAATGTGATTCGGAAAAAATTATTCGACAAGTTCGTCATCCAATGGAGCATGTTCATGTTATTGGAGAAGCATTTTCTCATAAGCAAGCATGGGCTGAAGGAGCACTGGAATCCGTATTAGATATAATATAAAATGTATTTAAAGAACATTAATCTAAATCAGTTATATGAAAAGATTGTTTTATGCGAACCCTACCTCTCAAATATTTACATCGAATCCTTATTTGAAGAGTCAATTCACTTACAGAGAATATTCGAATTGGCACCAGACTTCCCCGACATTTACATGGAACGATTATGTTCAATATCTAAAAACTCAAAAAAATAAGTAATCTATAAAAAATTAATTTTGTTTATTTTATATAGATTTATGAAAAGAATTTTTTTATTGTTCTTGTCTTTTCTATGTGCGACGCAAGGTTTTTTGACCTTCCTAAATGTCCCTCCCAAACGACGAGTACAGTTGTATGAGTCACCGCAAAAACCTTTAAATGAGACCCATTGTGTTATTTTTTTCGGAGGTGGTAGTAACAGCATAACACATCGTATTTATGATGGATTCCTTACCTCATTACAAAATAAAAATATATCCGTGTATGTACCATGTTTCAATTATCAACACATGCCATATATGCTGCGCATATTAAATCGCAAATACAAAGATGTAACTATGATTGGTCATTCTTCGGGATGTAATACTGCCCTGAATCATTGTAAGCAAAAGGGAGTCTCGAAACTGATCCTAATGGACCCCGTGAAAACGAAATACCGAAAGAAATTTTCAATTCCTTTTGTTCGAACTATATGTATATTACGAGCCTTAAAATCATATAAAATTACTTACAATCCATTTGGATTACCATTTATTCCGTCTATATTCAGAATTACAGGAAAAAACATAATGATGAATCATCATAGTAAGATACATCTAACAGATATACCTGAATATGGACATTCGGATATACTAGAACCCGAAATTAGCAATATCATGCATTTTACGCGAATCACGGTTGGACATAAAAATAGAACCCATGAACATTTGCGTAATTATCATGAGATATTAACCGAATATTTTTCTTCGATCATCAAGAATCCGGTGAAAATAAATTATCCCACATGCCTCCCGTGAAATAAATTGGATTTTCGAAGTAAAAGATGCTTATGGGGTGTTTGAAAGTGATATTTCTATATTGGAACACCTCTTGATCATGATACATTGATAGAACCACATGAGCCATGGCTAATGACGAATCGTAATACAATTTATCAAAAATACCATTTTTATAGTAAATACGATCACTATATTTTATCAAGTTTTCATGAAGCTTTGCCTTTTTATGGGGTGGTTGGTAATTAAAGGGCAAATAAGCGATATTTAAATCAATATTGTCTTTATCGGAGGTCGTATGGACATTGGCTTGATTTGTTTTGAACGACGGAAAAAAAAAATCGAGAGATTCAGGAAGTTTAAAGCCATGGACTGGATCCATCGATAATGCATTTGAGGTATAGTCCAACAAAAGTGTCCCAGTTTTGTCTTTTTTTTTAATATATGTGTTGATCTCCAACCGTGTGATGAACTTGTCTTTATCCGTGAAGAATATGGGGCTTGAACAGTTGTACACATTAACACTCAAATAATATTTTGCCGTTTCTTCCAGCGCAAATAGTTTTACGGGAACCATTTCTATATCAGAATCATACTCGTGTATGTAGTCTTGAATCGTTTTTTGTTGATCAGAAGTTAATGCATAATTTATGTAGGTACTATAGGGTTGAATCGTAAAGGGCACATGAAATGTAGTCTTTGTAATTGCATTATAGGTCATAGGTGGCATTCCAGTCAGCAGTCCGTTGTATATGAATTTTAGCCATCGAAGTTGCATTAATTATAAAACAGTTATTTTCTTAAATTGTTTTATAAAGAAGCATCTACAAAATTGTAATATTGTTGTAAAATGAGAGAACCCATATCATCACCATATTGTGCTAGACGAATCGATGCCAATATGACCGCTTTTTTAGCATTATGGGTGAGAACATCATTGTGAAGAACATCTTGAATGAAATCATGATTCGCGCTCAATATTTGATGTCCCACACCATCCACTTTCGGCAGAAACGATGATACTTGAAGAACCGCTTTCTTTCCCGTTTCTGTCTTTAACTCCATCATATGCCCCGTGTCTACAAATGGGAAGAAAGATTGTAACTGTAATGCGTTTGTTGCTGTATAGCATAACAAAAGGAACGGATAGTAAATACGCATATATTTAATCTTTTTATTATATTTTCTCAATATTAAGTTAAACATATTTTATCATTGATTCATATAATAAAGAATGAATCTTATTACATCTCTTTTTTGCTTTATCGTTCCATCTTCTTCTTATTTGTTAATGCCGGTGAAAAGAAAATTATTTTTTTTTCCCGCTTCTTTGAAAAATCCGTTGCCCCAAGAACTATATCGAGATTTCTTAGATGATTTAAACCAGACTTATGATGTGGAAGTGGTGACCTCTTCAAATGATTTGGAAAATACAACGGATGAGTTTCTTTTCATGTCCCATTCATCGGGAGCAATGAACATGATGGATGTGTACAGAAACACGCCAGAAGGAGTACCCAAAAAGGCAGTGTTGATTGATCCATTAGATTACAAAAAGTTTAATCAAAGTCCCAAAATGTTCTCTTTTGACTTGATGGCTCTGGATACCTATTTAAAAAATATATTTGAAATGGATGTGTGGGATGTTCTATCATCCTCTTTTTCAAACAACATAGAGTCAGAAAAGGAAAACAAAGACGAAATCATGATCATTCACCACAAGAGTTCGGCAACATGGCGTTATGTACCTTTGATTCCTCCAATCAACTTCTTGAAAATGAACACGGATGATTTGAAAAATGTGACAATACAAGAGAAAGTATTGAATGATCACAGTCATTTCGATATTCTGGATAAGCCATGGGCGAATCAGATCAACAAATTTAGTTTTCAAGAAAAGACAAAAGAAAATCGAGCATACGCGGACGAAGTTTTACCAATCATTAACGAGTTTTATAATAATTAAACTAACACAGAACTGTAAGATGGCATTTTTACCCCCTTCTACGCTACCTTCATATCGTCAAAATAAAATTATTGCTCACGAAACATTACAAGGTGCAGATTTGGGTATTCCCTTGAATATCATTGCCAATTTATTTACGAATTTGCATTATAATTACGATATAACCAAACCATATATGATTACTTTGCAATTTTTAATTGGATACTATACATACGGAAAAGATCGATATAAAGATGCACTTGACTATGAACGCACACCATTTGAAACAACAAAAAAAGATACATATATGACATTATTGAAATATCGACATATATATCAATTGAGTTATTGTGTTTCATTTTATTTGATTGGAATCATTTTAGCACAGCATTTGTCATTTGAACAGTTTGTTCCAGTATATTTATTGTTGTATTCAACTGAATATTATAAAGTTTTAAAAGAAACTATACCATTAGCCAAACCATTTTATGTCGCAATACTCTGGACATTTGCGACTTGTATTTTGCCCTGTGTTTTATATGAACAAAATTTTATGATTCTTTCAGATCCGCTTGATTACTTGCCGTGTGGGCTTAATTTATTTGCGCTCACAAATCTGGCAGATATAAATGACATAGAAGAAGATACTATAAATGATGTGAAAACGCTTCCCGTAATACTGGGAGAAGACCTCACCTATTCATTCGTATTTATTGCCCTAGCAAGTTCTTCTTTTCTGTTTGGGATTCATCCCAATTATTATGAACGACCTTATATCAATAGTTTATTTGAAATACAAAATATCGCGATTTCTTGTTTATGTGCTTATTCAAAATTCAAATCCTGATGATGTATCAAACGCGTCTTCTTTACATGATTTATCTGCAAGAGCATAGTCGCTGACCCGAGATTCGAAGAAGTTTGTCTTGCTTTCCAAAGAAATTAATTCCATAAAATCAAAAGGATTTGATGTATTAAATATTTTTTCAATACCAAGTTGTAATGCAAGACGATCTCCCACATATTCAATATATTTACTCATGAGGTCCGCATTCATACCAATCAATTTACACGGCAACGCATTACAAATGAACTCTTTCTCAATCTCAATGGCTTCGGTGATAATTTCCAATATTTTTTTTTTTATAAGTTTCTTTTCTAACTTATTGTACAGCAAAATCGCAAATTCCGTATGAAGAGCCTCGTCACGACTAATGAGTTCATTGCTAAAAGTAAGTCCCGGCATCAGTCCTCTTTTTTTCAACCAAAATATAGAACAAAAGCTCCCACTAAAAAATATTCCTTCGACGCAGGCAAACGCAATGAGGCGTGTAGCAAAACTGGATCGTTTGTCATTGATCCATTTTTGTGCCCATTTTGCTTTTTTATCAATACAATCAAAATGCCCCAAGGCATTAAACAGATCAAGTTTTTCTTCTTTGTCCTTTATGTAGGTGTCAATCAAAAGAGAATAAGTTTCTGAATGAATGTTTTCCATGGCAATCTGAAACCCGTAAAATGCTCGGGCCTCCGCCAATTGAACGTCTCCTAAAAATCGCAAACCCAAATTTTCTAACACAATACCATCGGATGCTGCAAAAAAAGCCAATATCATTTTAATGAAATATTTTTCATCATCACTTAGAGATTCCCAGTGGGATAAATCTTTCGATAAATCAATTTCTTCAGCTCTCCAGAAACAGTCCATTTGTTTTTTATACATTTTCCAGATGTCGTTGTCTTTTATAGGGAACATAACATATCTGCTATCATCTTCGGTAAGGAGTGGTTCAATGTTTGTGCGGGACATATTAAGAAAAAACGCTTTCTAAATAATATACAACAAGATTATTTTATATACATATAATTTATTAGTTAAAATAAATGGAAATTTATAATACTATATATACATGATGGACAATGCGGAATTAAATGAAAAATTATTAGAATCATTATTAAAGGAACAAAAATTAACGAGAGATCAAATAAAGCAATTGGTTCAATTGATTGAAGATTATCAAAAACATTGCGAAATCGATGACAATGTTTTACAAAAGGATATTCAGCTGTTACAAAATTATTTAATGAATGAATAAATTATGTTGTGTAATTATATATCATCCATATGCCTCCTAAAAAAACAAAAACTCAAAAATCAAAAAAAGGACAAGGTAAATCGAAAATGGTGAAATCAGTATCTTTGTTTGCTAAATTGTGTGCTTCTCCCTTACTCTTGTTTGTCGTTTTTTCGCTTGCTTTATACAAGCTCATGTTATTATGGCAAACCCAAGATAATGAATCCTTAATTCTATACCTTTTAATTGCGTTCGTTGTATACACTCAATGTAAGAACATGATATTAGTATTGGGCATTCCATTGATTGTTGTTAATATTCTTTTAGCAATGCGAAGTACTTTTTTCAATGAAGCTTTTGTCGATTATTCGTCATTTGATCCTTATTCTTTCCAAGAGTGGATCAAAGAATTTGCTGAAAGAGGTTATGATCGAGAATATGATGAATATGAGTATAAAAAATTCACGGAAAAATTAAACGATTTTGGTTCTCTCTCCACTTTCATGGAAAATGTGATGAAGCCAGAGAATCAAATGGTGAATGATATGGATACAACAAATACTCGATCTATTAATGAGCTCAAGGATTACATCATGCTGGTAAACTTTATGCCCAAAAAGGATCCAATGTATGATAGTGAACAAGCAGAATATATTCGGTTGATTGTCAAAGAATATACTTCCTTTATCCGAAATAACTCACCTACGCAAGAAGAAGAAGACAAAGAAGAAAAGGCAACCGATGAAAATGAAAATAAAGATACGGAAACAAAAATGAAGAAAGAAGGAGAAGAAAGTGAAGAAAGCGAAGAAAGCGAAGAAGAAAAAATGAGAAAAAATATGGATACGATTGAAGAGTTCAAGAAGGGAATGGAAGGTCTCACGAATATATTAAAGGCCTCAAAGAAGAATTAATCTTCGTTTTCGATTGAACTCAAAATAATTCTCAAATCATTCTCCGATAAAAAGTGTAGAAGAGTTCTCATATTTTTTTTTCTCTTGTCATCTTTCTTCGTAAATTTTATTATGGGTTGAATAATACTATTTTCTATGGTGTCAGCAGAAATATGTGGAAATGTGGGAATAGGTGGTTTCAATTCTTTCAACTGGGTTAGAATATCATTAAATGATATTAATCGTTCATTTATAATGTCTTTTGGTGTTTTTATACCATACATGATTTGAAGTGCAATTTCCACAATGTCATCTTCATCATTCTCTACATATTCTTTTACGCCTTTTAGCAGATTGTCATTATTTTGAGATAAATTCGTATTTTCATTCTGATATAGTAAGAATTCTTTTTTAGCCGAATGATGTCCAACATGTTCGGGATTGGGAATTTTCGGGAGGGACACAGTTTCATTAAAGTTATTCAGATCATCATTCGCAATAAAGTTATTCAGATCATCCTTCGTAATAAAGTCATTACTCCTGATTTTATTTTCATAATGTTCTTTAAAATATTGAAGAAATAGTTTCTTTGATTGTAGATCATTATTGTAGTTTTGTCCTAGTTTTCGTTTGAACGCTTTCTTATTGTAAAAATGTATAAGCTTTTCATTGTCTTTTGCTATTTCTAAAATATTTTTATCGTTCATCATGGGATTGTAATATATATATAATTAAATAATAATTAATTATATATAATCATGGAGAAAAATATAACTTTTAACATCTATCAATCAGATGCATCCGCGCCAGTCGATTTATCATTTAATTATGACTTTGTACCAAAAAAAACACAATATAAAACAATTATTTCCGAAAATGAATTTGGGGACATTATCTTTGAGGCGAACGACAAAAAGACAAAAGAAAAATCAGTTAATTTTGGTGGAAGATTGTATCATCTACATCGTATTATTTTGACTAAAAATATTAAATATGATAGCGGACAAGATACATTTGTTGTGATTGAAGTTGTAGATGATTACAATGATAAATTGCGCATTGTCCTTCCATCTACAGAAATCGGTGAAAATGAAATTGTCCCAAATAATATGAAAGAATTAACACAACTGTTCCAAACTGCGAAAGATGATAATAAACAAAAAGGACAGAAAAAAAAAATAAACATAAACGGATTAATTAGTCCACGACTGTATTCTTATTACGAAGATGAGAATGCGAAATATATCTTATATGAAGAAAGTACAGTACGATTAAACACAACAAAAGATAATATATTGAGGAAAGGAAATTTGGATTATGTTCAGGTTTCGGGAGACGAAATCAAAATTTCATCATCGGTTGGAATGAATAAGGCGTTATCAGATGTGCAATTGTTTGATGATATTTATATTGATTGTTCTCCTATAGATAATCCAAGTATTAACAATCAAATTGTGAAACCAAAAGAATTGTATTCCATTCGACCACTGTTTAATACCAAAGATTTGGGAATAAACAGTAAATTTTTTATCATGCTTTTTATTTCTGTCATTGTGTGTGCTTTATGTTTTTATGTGGTACCTAATATTACGAAACAATTTCCGATAGCAATACAATATATCCAATCGATTATGAATGGAGAACGTATTTCATTGGATAAGAATGCATCTGGTGATAATAATACATCTAATGCAATAAACATTTTTTCATATATTATTTTATTAGGTTCTTTCATATTAGCGACCTATCAACTATCCAAGCGTTCTTTTGGTACATCCTATAAAAAATATAAAAAAAACATCGACATTTCATCGGGAATATTTGGAGGATTTCTGATCCTGTTTTATTTAAAATACTTTATTGAAAAATTGATGTCCATAAAACGAATGACAGAATATGATCAAAAAAGAGATGAAGTAATCGCTTTTGTGATGAACATTGCTATACCGATTGGAGTAATATTCCTTATTACTTATTGTGTAACTCGTCTGCTTCTACCGGAAATGCTAGTGCCTAAACTCACAGAAGTAGCTTATTATTCTTTGTTTTTGTATGCGATTTATTTCATTTTGAATTGTATGATTAAACAAGGTGATTCGAGTGAAGGTGGAAATATAGCGAATAATCCTCCGTCATATGATAATGCCAAACACATGTAATACTCTTAAACAGTGTCAAATGTCATGGCGGTTTCACTCGAATTGGCAACAAACACAACATTTGAATTTTCAGATTTTTTGATAATAGGAGCCATTTTCTGAATCGTATTTAGTTCGACTTTGTCGCTTTCGTGTTTTTCTACATTAACATTGAGTTTTTTCATCACATTGGCGGAACGCTTATACATGCTCGTGTATTGATCGCTTCCTTTTACGCATTCGTATAAATATATTAAGAATAAGATTCCTACAATGGGGTTCAAAAAGATAAAAATTAGAAGTAACATAAACAAAGAAGCCACCATACCAAATGGTGTATTTAAAATTCTTTTCATTTCGCTTTCAACATTGAGTTCAAAAATGATAAGAATGGCAAGAATGAATCCTACCACATTATTCGGAGTAACTGCTTTCAGTATTTTTTTCATGGAACTTTTCACAGACATTATTTTATATAGTACACAAATAAAAAATTGAAAATAAATTAGTTCTTATTCCACGATGTACATTATGGAAAATTACATTGGTACAAAAGGATACACAATACATAAATCGAACTTTACTCAGACACAATTACAAGAATTCAGAAATATTCTTACGGTGAAACCGAACAGCGGAATCAATGGATTTGCATCAACGGTTCAATATCCAATTTATCGAGAATCCACGAATAAAATGTATTTTCCAAGGTATTTTGGACTGGATACTCTTGGTGCTTGTAAAAAGAATGTCTTATCGAAAGGAGTACCAATTTCCGTAGAGTTTCAAGGAAATTTGTTCGAATATCAAGAAAATATAGTTAATAAGTTTATTTCCCATGTAGGTGAAAGTGGTGGAGGTCTTTTAGATGTGGAGCCGGGAAAAGGAAAAACAGTAATGGGACTAAATATATTGGGTAAATTAAATACAAAAACTCTTGTAGTTGTGCATAAGACCTTCCTATTGAATCAATGGAAAGAACGCATCCTACAATTTATACCAGGAGCTAAAGTAGGTTTGATCCAAGGTCAGATCTTAGATGTGGAAGACAAGGATATTGTAATTGGTATGTTACAAACATTGTCAACTAAAGAATTTGATGATTCGATCATAAAACAGTTTGGACTTACCATATATGATGAATGTCATCATCTTAGTGCCGAGGTATTCTCAAATGTTATGATTCGCATTCATACTAACTATGTTCTTGGTTTAAGTGGTACTATGACTCGAAAAGATGGATTGACAAAAGTATTCAAATATTTTATTGGTCCCGTGGTACATAAAGAAAAAACGGATTTAACCACATGTGTATTGATTAAATCTGTTTTATTTGAAGATCCATATAATGATGACTATAACGAAGTAGAAACCGATTTCAAAGGCAATCCAATGTATAGCCGAATGATTACAAAGTTATGTACGAATGAAAATCGTACATCAATGATTACAAATATAATTCATTTTGAATTACAAAAAAACCCAAATCAACAAATCATGATATTAGCTCACAATAAAGTATTAATACAAGAACTATACACTCAAATAACCATATTCGAAGAAAGTGTTGGATTTTATTTGGGGGGCATGAAGGATTCTCAATTAAAAGAAACGGAAACCAAGAAAATAATTATTGCAACTTACGCCATGGCTTCCGAAGGACTGGATATCAAAACATTAACCACCTTGGTGATGGCAACACCTAAATCGGATGTTTGTCAGTGTATCGGTAGAATATTGAGAAGCAAACATACAAACCCTCTTGTTGTAGATGTTGTAGATAGTCATGAAATATTTAAGCGTCAGTTTGTAAAACGAAAAACCTATTATCATAAAAAGCATTATTGTATTCAAAAGTATTTAAACTACACCGATTATCAACAAGATATATATACAAGTGAAACAAAGGGAACAAATAAAAAAGCACCCTCCAAACCAAAAAAATGTTTTCTTAATATTCAGGATTATGTTTCTTAAATAAACATCCTTCAGAAGTAAGATTATTAATAGTAATAAATAAATTTGGATCTTTTAAATCGCAATTTTTCATCCATATTTTCAATATACAAAATTTTTTCTTTGGACTCAAAGTGATGCCATTTATATTCGCTTGATACTGTTTATTCTTTGTAATTGAAGAACCAATTACATTAAAATAAACCTCTTTCCACACTTGTTCAACATCCTTGTTTAATACTTTAAATGAAAAACATCCTCCATTTTTATTATGATCATCTTCCCACATTGGCTTAATATCATCTTTCATGAGAAACATCATCGATTTTTTTATTAAATCATAATGAATTTCATCATTTAATAAAATTGCATCTTCTACAGATTGAAAATTTAAAATATTATTGTAACTGCTGAGATTCCATTCATGGGTATCATGTAAATGTAGATAGAATGTCCAACTGTTTCTTAGAGAATTGAATGATGAATCACGCATAAAGCAAAGAGACCGTATATAATATCTATATATTATCTTTAAACTGTTATTTTCATATGTCTTAACTGTAAAATATATACAAGGGGTCTTTAGAAGAGGAATGAAGAGACTTAATTTTATCCTCGGGTTCCAATCCGAACACATGAAATAGAATGATCATCATATAAGTGTAAAAAATAAAGGGCAAAAAGACAATAATCCACGAAATAATGGTCATTTTTCGAAGGCAAAGTAATTGAAGCAATAAAGTCATGAGGGTACCAACCAATAATTGTAATATTGCTTGTTTGTTTTGTTTTTTGTGAATGGCAATAATTACATGAATTAATATAAATGTAAAATAAATAAGTGCTGGGCTACAGAATTTTGCAAATAACATGTATTTATATTGAAAGTATATAAAAATAAATCTTCTTTTTTTTTAATGGACACAGAACAAACAGAACTAATTAATCGGATCAAAAGACAAACCAATTATACAGAAGAAGAAATCATAGAAAAATTAAAAGATTTTGACAACGATGAAGAAAATGTAATTCGAGATTTTCATGGTATTTTGGAACCTGTTGTTTCAAATACACAAATGAGTAATAATCAAAAAATATTCAAAGCGATTCGAGAAAAGTTTTAAGGGTTTAAAAATTCTCCAACAATAAAATTGAAAAGAATAACACATATACGCATCGTTCTATAAATAATGAAACCGACTCATGAAAAATATGCGACAGCCTTTCTGGGAACTATCCTTATAGTTCTATTTGGTGCTCTTTGTTTGATTGTTGTGTTGATATAATCGTCATTTAAAAAATTTCATGGACATGTTTCCCCTTCTGGAATCCCTGATGTTTGGTCCATCCATGATATTATGATATATGATTTTATCACTCGGATTATATAAAGATTTAAATGTAGTAACATGTAACATACTTGTATGGGCTTCATATTCATAGTGATATTTTTCTAATGATTGGATTCCATCTTTTTCATGATAATGTGGATTTGAAAATTTTCTGATATTCCGTCTTTCAATGGTCTTTTGCATACTGTCCATAAAATGCAAAATTTCCATCGAGTCTATTGTATAGAATTGAGAACGGTTTATGGGTATTTCTTTCTTCAGTGCTCTTCTTTGTAATTCATTATCTTCAAATCCCCAATTCCAATAATTAGGAAATCCATTTAATTGTTCAAAATCCCGAGCCCGAATGCTTACGATACCACCCAATACAAATTTGAATCCGTAGAAATGCTTGATTTCACCAAAAGATACATCATAATTCAATAAATTTTTTTCATAAGGCACGGTATCGACATCATTAAAAATAAGAATCATTGAGGAATAATCCTCTGGATATGTTTCCTTGATGTATATGAATCCCATATTTTTCATTGCTCCACGATTGAAAGGCAAATTATTTTTCTGATGCACATACAAAATAAGATACGAATCTTTATCATAATCTTCCATAACATAACTCATATATTTTCGGAAAAAGGTTAAATGCGGTATTCTATCTCGATAGGGAACAATAAACACATAAGAAGGTGGCATTTATTTTTTATATAACGGTTTATTATATTTTTCAATGATTGAACTGGGAAGAAGATTTGAATGATACGATTGTAATTTTTTGCAACACTTATTTATGGTGACTTCACTAATCGTACTTATAAGATGAATTTGTTGCTTGGAGATATTGAGATTACAATGCATGGATACATAATAGATGATGCCTGCAGCAATTGAATTAGGTGTGTTTTCTGGTATATAGTTATTCGATTCAACAATTTTGGCAATGAAAGAACACAACTTTGTTAGTTCAATGTTTATATTTAATTTACTACAAAAACGGGCAATAAAGGTCATGGGAGTTGTTTTCGTCATACATGTGGATTGCTTTAATGTGTCATTCATTTCCAAATCATTTAGAATATTCATGGCATTTTTACATCCTTTTGTTGCACTACTGTTGTCCAACTGAAATATGGTTGCGATTTCACGAGATGTGCGTGGATTTTTATTAATACTAAAAGAAATATAAATGGATGCGGCCAATATACCATCGCGATTCAAACCTCGAAATGTTTTAGCTTCAGATAATTTATCGTAGTAACGAATCGCATCATCAATGATAATTTTGGGAATACCCGAGTTTTTGGCAATGAGTGTAATAATTTGGAAATCGTCGTATTTTGATTTCTCTTTGTATGGCATACTTTGCCATTCTGTGTAACGCTTGATTTTTCGCATTTCATACGACGAAGAAGAGGAACACATCACTTTACAACCGTAAGAGGATTCTACAAGCAGTGGGTTGATTGGCATACCACATCGCGTAGGATCCGTGGTATTGTTGTCGTCTGCGCCGTAATATCTCCATTCCGCTCCAAAATCAATCATATCTTTGTATAATTTTCCACATTGAGGATTGCTACAAAACAGAAACCCATTTTCTTGATAATATAGTTGTCCTTCACATATGGAACATTTATTTGTTTCAATGACATTATTTTTTTCGTAAATACATTCAATATTTGTATTTTTTTCTCCCTTTTCTTCTTCATCAATGAGTGACCAAGCTGTTTTATGTTTATTCGCATGTTTTCTAGAGTGTTTTATTTTTTTTGTTTTGGTCGTGGGAGTTAGATAAAGATAATCCATTATACTTTTGATTATATTCTTATGTGTATTTGAACTTAAATTTATTTTCAATTTTATTTTGAAAATATAAATATATATTATATACACACATGGGTAATTTATTCTCTACCAATCATAGCACAGAAGAAAGCTATAATACCACAAATACAACGAGTCTTATTTCACATATTGATAAAATAGCAACAAATTATATTTTAACACAAAGTATGATGGATATGCTTCGTTTTACCGATAAGGAATACTATGATAATATGATTATATTGACGGCTTATATCTTAAAAAATCAATTAACAAGTTTAGATTTGGGTATTGTGAAACATCGAGTGATGAACGGTTACGAAGATTTAAATAACAATATGAATACGAATCATTCAGTATATGTATCCAATACAAATCGATTGAAAGAAATTACTTTGAACAATGAGAAAAAGAAAGAGAAGGCCTTATTATTGGTATCAAAATTTTACATAAAAATTATGTCTATATTTAGTGCAATAACGGCAACAATCGATCCACAATATGTATATGAAGATGAAAACGGTGAAAAGCGTTTCTTTTTCTTGAAAGACTACGATAGTTATACAAAACTCGATCCATCCACAAAAAAATTAAAGGTAAGTCAATTAGATAATCCAATCGCATTTATTCAAAAGCGTTTGGCTATTTTGAAAAATAAAATGAATCCCGCAAATGACAATACAAATAATGAGTTTATGGTTATCAACCCAGGTGAAAAATTATGCGAATTGACGAGTCAATCGATCTATGATGAAATCGGTATTAAAGAATTGGATGCTTTGTATTACGATGTGTATGACTACACCGAACACAAGTGGAATCAAAGATCAGAAACAATGCAAGAGAAATATGAAGAAGATTTATTGAAATTTTATCAAATATTTACCGGAAAAAAAGACAAACCGGATTCAATTCAATCCTTTGCTGATGTAGAGAGTCTCGATTTTAATCATTTGAAGCGATGCGTGAACCGTGACTATTTTGAGGATTTGATGATATCTAAAAAGGATTCTCTTTTTCTTCATTACATTGATAAAATCGAAAAGATTCAGAGCATCACAAAGGCGTATAAACAAAAACTTTTATTTATTTTGAAACAAATTTTTATCCCAAGTGAAACGAACCATGAAACTGCGTTTGTCATTTCATCCAAATTAAATATGGAATCATTGCTTCATTATCAAGATGAAGTGAAGAACATTATAAATCAGATTTACATGAATTGTGAACGACTTTTTATTGAAGCACTGGTTTTGTATGAAAAAATGTATGAAAAGCAGCATGGCGAGCTAACAGAAAATAAAATTAGGAATATTAATGAATCCATTCAAAAAGGAGAGTTGAATGTCTTAGATGAAACATCTTTTGTATCATCTCCGCAAGAAGCGACGGATATAGAAAAACCACCTATTGTATTTCCGCCCAATGCTCCAGAAGTCTATGCATCTCCGGAAGCGTTTGTGCCACCACCTCCCGAGGTTCCTATGGAGACGCCGCCTGTCATCCCATCGATTCCGGCGGTTGCGTCTCCCCCGGATGTCTCTGTTGAGTCACCTCCGATGCCAGTAATGGAACATCCGAAGTCATATGCTTTACCTGTGGAGACATCAATTTCTCCTGCCCTGCCAACGGTGGTGCCTCCACCCCAAGTATTCGAAGCACCTGTGACATCGGATACATCTGTTGTTCCAATACAAACACCGCCACCAGAATCGCAAACTCAATTGAATATTTCGGTGGAAGAAGGAAACCTAATTTCACCAGGTGTCATGGCAGAAACGCCTTTGGTATCATCAGAAAGCCCTCCCGTAAATTCCATGGGCATTCCCATACACTCAACCGGAGAACAAAAAGCACCGCAAGCGCTCAATAGCTTTGGTATGCCGGTTTCTTCAACCGATGTAGCTCAACCACCAATG
>MDSW01084343.1_pt1 | contig 18117 bp, 15 predicted proteins | sample 811171 | NCBI WGS metagenome assembly MDSW01 (sample SAMN05326641, study PRJNA326480) | marine metagenome | isolation source: seawater | place: Atlantic Ocean: North West | collected 2012
ATAAAATGGATATGATTATTTTCCCAAAATCACTATATATAAGTCGTCTTAGATACATATATAATTTATAAATATTTTATAAATTATATATAGTTTTACTGAACTTTATAATCTTCTATATCATCTTCATTAGACGGGCATTCCATTTCCGTTTTATCAAATTTAAAACAATTACCTGCCTTATCTTTGTACCTCAATTTTTCAGTGTTTGATGGGTTGGGGTAAACATAAATAACACGCTTTTTGGGAGATAAAATATAAGAAAGAAATAAACCAACAAATAATGCTAATAAAAAAACTTTAACATTTATAAATTTCAAGAACTTCATATATATAATTTGTTTATTTTATTTATACACATTTTTCACTATCTGGAACCCGTTCAGCGAAACCTGTCTATTTTCAATGGATGTATTGGTGAACTGTATGTACTTGTTTTCACCACCTTCTTCTTTTATAGTTTCGATATTGCTCTCCTGATATTGAATTGTACGCTTCTTTTTGAATAAATCAATAATTTGTGCGTGATATTTCTCAAAAGCATCGATTAAAAACCGCTTGTTTTTTGTTTTTTTATATTCTTCTATTATCTTACCGTATTTACTTAGGTTGGTTTCAATTTCTTTATTTGTAATATTTATTCCCTTTTCTCGATTTATCTTTTCTTCGTATTCGTCTCCAGTATTTTCTTCCTTCTTTTTTATAATAAACGTATTGTTTTTCTCATTGTATGTTTTTTCCAAATTATCAAGCTTACTGCTTAACTTCTGCATCTTATTTTTAAACTTTTCAAATTGCTTAACAACATAGTCTTCATCCTTCAATTGAAACAATAGATCCAATTTTATTTTTATTATATCCCCCTTAACATCTTCTATTTGAGCCTTAATGGATTTCACTAAATCATCATATAATTTATAGTTAGCCAATTTGATATTTATATCTAAATCACATGGATTATCTGTATTACATTTTGCAATAAGAGAAACTGATTTGTTGTTTCCTGATGTATTTTCCAATTGTCTGGAAAAAGTAGTCCCTCCCTTTTTACCACAATTTATACAGTATTTCACATCAGGATTCTTTACCCCTTTCCTTGGCTTTTCATATTTTCTTTTCAATACATAATAATTATTCAATACTTCCTTATATTCTTTTAATTTACTCATTTACTATTAAATGTTATAAAAATTTTTATGAAGTTTCACAAAATCGCTTTCAAATTTAGGAAGGTTTGTAATTATCTGGTTTTTTTCCTTTAATTTTTTATCAGAAATAGATTTGATTTTATTTAAAATGTAATGTTTTTTTAAGTTCTCACGCTGTTTTAACTCCTCTAAATTCGGCTTTGTTTTCCACTTGTAGTATAAAACACTACCAATTATCGCTGTAAAAATAAATAATAATACAATATTAATATTGATCGTTTCGCTCAATTGTTTTTTATTCCTACAGTTTTTCAACGTCTCGTTTAAAAAATATTTAACACCTGGTTCTATTAAAGTTGCCTTACTCATTGATATAATAAATAAACAAATTTTATTACGAAAGTAAACATAATAATATAATTAATGAATAAGATGAAATAAGATGAAATAAGATTTATATTATAGAATTAATATATATCTATAATGTTTGTTTTTTTACCAATACATTTAATAGTGATAGCATTGTTTTTTATATTTCGATTCAAAAATCAAAGTATAAGTTCGTATTCCCCTGATATGATGCTACCCGTAAAAGGTTCGTTACCCAAATATATAATAATTCCAGTATTACTTATTATAATGTTTGGAATACAGGGATTTAGTAACAAACAACACCTATTTTCCAGATGCAATGTCGATATGTCACAAACCGCCTTTATGACATCTGCTATTGTGATAATATTAATATTTGGAACAATAATTACACTGATAGAATCAATACCAATATTAAAAAAACCATTTGATAATACGTTTGGATATTTTTTATGTGGAATAAACACCCAAGTAATACGAACGGTTATAAATAAAGTATATGTTCCAAAAATAAGAAGTGGCGAGGCAAACGTATTGGAAACAATATTAAATGATGAAGGCCTTATGTTAAACACAGTAACGCCTGAAAATTTTCAAATGAAATTATTACCATTGAAAATCCCTAATACAAATAGAGCGAACGATGCTGTGACAAAATATTATAACCTGGTATTGAAAAAAGACTTAATTGGTTCATTTGCCTGGTATGTTTTAGTTGCCTGCTTGGCTGTTTTAATTAATATAGAATCTATGAATAACATCAAATGCAAGAAAACAAACGAAGACATCATTAAAAACTTAAGCTCGATTAATTTAGAATAAATAATATATATAATTTAATATCATTTATTTATAAATGGATGCAAATGAAGTTTCAGGTGCAAAAAATGAATTTAATAAAAAGATAAAATCAGGTGGTGTTAGTAATGGTTCCATCGGTGGAATATATTTAATTCTATTGATTATTATTGGTTTTATACGATACAAAATGACAAAAATCAAAAAATATTCACTGGATATGCTCCTACCTAAGAAAAATTTCAGACCATACATCTTAATTCCCATATTAGTAACCGTGTTTACAATAACACAGGGAATGATTAATGCAAGTGTATTAAATGGTCGATGTGGTAGTCCTATGTATGTCGAGGCATTTTCAACTGCTTTAATTACCATGGTGTTTATATTTGGTCTTGTCGGTGCTTTGATTGAGGTATTTACATCATGGAAACGACCTTTTTATAATACATTCGGTGCTCTCTTTGTCCGTCTTAAGAAAACGACAAAGCAAGAAGTTGCAAGCAAGATATTTGTCCCTAGTCTTAAAACAAAAGACGTAAATCTCAGTGAGAAAATAAAGAAGGATATTAATGTAATATTAAAAGAAATATCTCCTTATAACTTTCAATTATTTATGAATAATTTAGGTGTCCCTGTTAATGATGAGACGACACCGTTGTTGATAAAATTATATAATTTGTTGATTAAGAAAAATATTATATCTACAACCATTTGGTATATATTAACTATTATTTTGGTTATAACAATTAATATGAATACTATTATTGGAATGCCATGTGATAGCCCAATAAAACTTTAAGTGAATTTGGGTATAGTCAGGTAGTAAAGTATAAATAAATAACATAATATTGCTAAAAATATGGTGATGAGCCATATTGGCAATACTGTTTTTTTCCTAGAGGCCAAACCAAATTGTCTCAATGAACCGTCTTTTTCATAAATAATGGAAGGTTTTACCAATTGAATAACGATGAATAATAAAACAAAAAGAACTATAGATACCGATGTAATATTTTGTCTAATAAACAAGCGAAACATAATTATATATATACTATTAATTTAATAATTTATTATTTACTAAATTAATACATTTCATCTCCATCCATATCTCCGTGATCGTCATCTTCACCCATAGCCATCATATCGTTCATCATTTCTTGATTGACATAATTTTGTGTTATCTCATCTTGTACCATTTTTTCCATCATTACATCCTCTTGAAAAGCATCCAAATCCTCTCCGCTGTTCTGTATTTTTGTTCTCATATTTTTCTTCTTATTTTCTTCTTGAATTTCCTTGTCGTATTGTCCTGGGTTATAAATATACAATGCGTTCGTTTGTCCCAAATTCCAATCACCCAATCTTAAATTTTTCATATAATCCTCTGATTTCCGGTCTTCTTTATTCATATTCTTCAATCGTTCAACAACGTCATTCTTTTCCATTTCTTTCACATTCAAGACATTGTTATGTATTTCTTCCATTGAATAGTCAATTGTGGATTTTTGATGATTAAATGTCTCCAATATAACTGTCAATATCTCACTCATTTTATCCATGAGCGTTTCATTGCTTTCCTCAAACACATTTTCTTCAATATCTGGGTTTTCAAATGATTTATTCGCCTTTATCGTTTCTTCCACATTGACGTAATTAACCAATGATTTCAAAATAAGGTATTTATACAACGATTGGGGTATATCCAAATTCAAGGTAGATTTATCGATCTTTGTTTGTCCCACAATATCAGCGTATATTGGAATATATTTTGAAAACTCTTGTATTTTTTTATTTCGTTTAACAACCTCTTCCATCATAAAATCAATATCTTCATCTCCGCTGAATTTGGTAAAATTTTCCAATTCTCTTTTCACGATTGTTTCGAGCTTGTTGTAATGGTATTCGCTAAATTTCCAATGCTTTGGCATTTTACTTCCTATATCATCGTAACGAACACCTCCTAGTATCAATTGTGGGTATTGAATGCAGCTATTGAATAGAGCCTTTTTCAAAAATTCAATGGCGTACAATTTGGTCTCGTCGTCGTCCGATACATGGACCATTCCTTTGCGGTCTTTGAATACGTCTATCGAATTTATAAACGTCGCCAATGTTTTCTTTTTACCCCTTGTTTTTTTAATTTTACTGATTAATACATCGAGCAATGCCTTATTTTTCTCATTTATTACAATAATTAAATCACTGATTTCATTTTCAATGGCTTCACTATACTCCAAATCAAAACTCTTTAATAGATTTTTGAGACCATTGACAATTTCAGTATCCAAAATATAAGACAACTCGTGCGAACCTTCTTCCCCATTTTCAACCAACTTATTCTCAAACAACATTTTGGGAGAGATTAGAGACTCACTAAAACCTTGTCGAATAATATTGCGCTTTGAAATAATCTTCATCAATTCCAACAGAGAATCACTCGAATAATTACTCTCTTCTTGTTTCATTTTCTTGATTTTATCACCAAGAGAATCGTATTTATTAAATGAACTCTCATTTGTAACACACAATCGCTGTAATTCATCGTCCAAAATAGCACCGGTGTTGTACTTACAATATTTAATAAAACTAAGGTAAATCGTCTCTTCACTGTAAGCAGTGTCTACAGCAAGTGGTTTTATTCGCGTGTTCTCATCATTGTAAATATAAGGAGCCTTTTTGATTTTCATGTACTTGTTTAATTTCTCCATCATTTGCTTTATCTCATTATTTCGTTGTAATATCAGAGGTTCCTTGTCAGTAAAATATTTGAAACTATTTTTGGTTTCATTGCAACACGCATTTTCTAAAAACGGGACATTATTAATGGTGTTTAAAATCATATCTGTGTTTGTAACAACACGTTCCATATCTTCTTGTATTAAAAATGACTGGTTAATAATTTTCCCCATCAATGAAAATATGTAAGAAAATTGTGAAATATTTCCCTTTGCTATACTTTCATCTAATAATCGGTTAAAATTACCAGATACACTTCGCGTATCATTTACATTTACCTTATTTAAATGTGGAAGAAAGGTGTCCCAATTTTTAATATCAAACACCTGTCTGCCTTCATCCAGAGTCTTATTTAATATCATCCAGTCGCGCTTTTCCTCTAATTTGTTTAAAATATCCTCGTTGGTTAATATTTTAGATTTCATAAATACAATAACTTTTTCAACAAATTTGTCCTTTATTTCATTGAAATTTGAACGTCGTGTAGAAGGCAATACATTCCATGGACGGATACTGCTTTTAAGTTTCAAAAACAAACAACTAATGTAAGAAATAATAGACCTGTCATCGCCCTCTTCCAATGGGAACCCGTCAAATGACATTACACAGCCTTCGTACGTCGGCGCGTATCCGATATGAGGAGTAACCAATTGAATTGCTATAACATACATCCCCAATAACAAAAATATCTTAATTTCATCCTTATACTTTTTATATGCCTTTGCCTTTTTTTTAGCCTCCTTCATTTTTTTTACATACTTTTTCTCACTCAATGTGTATTTTTTTATAAATGTAATCATGTATTTTACTATAAACTCATGTTGTTGTTTTGTATTTATTTTCAACTTTGTATCTAATGTTTTCAAAATCTTTTTAATTTCTTTGCCAAACATCATATGTTTTTTATCAACATCGCTGCCGGTTGAAGCGCTTGTTGTAAGCATTATATCTGTTTCTTCTTCCATTACTTCGCGCGTAACCTTTTTAAAGCCAGTAGCTTCGTAACCTTCATTTTCATCGTATTGTAATTTTTTAATAATATAACCACTATGTTTGTCTACAATATTATCCCCTTCGCTGGTTCCTCTTTCTCTAACTATTTCGTTCAACGCCGCGATATATGTGCCATTTTCAAACGCAATCGCCAGATCATTATAAAATGTCGGCAACAAAGGAACATTTGATTCGGTACAATAATACCAAAACGATGATTCATTTACCAATGCTGACCTACAGTAATTATTGACAAATGTTAATATATGTGCCATTTTGGATGAAACATCTAATTCCCCCAATATACGTGTTTTTAATTTTTCATACGGAGAAACAACTATTTCCTCAGCAGACAACATTTTACCAATGTTTATTTTTTGTATATCGTATTTTAATGCCCGTTTTTTATTAACATTTTTCAGCATTGAGGCGACCGATTTATCCTTTTCAACACCTTCGACTATTTTCAGTGTTCGTTTGCTTCGTTCTTCCTCTTGTTTATCCTCGTAATGCTTTATTAGTTCGTCTACAGACAATTCGTTCACAACTGTCTCTTGACTTTCCTTATTCACACATTCATTATTAATCTTCAAGCAATGGTCTTTTAAATTACAAAATCCCATTTCTTCTATTGGTTTATTCGACATGTTTTCATCAAGGTCCCATTTGTTTCCTCTTCTAACATAGTAGTGCATTTCATACCCATTTGGTTCCAAAATAGCATAATCACCATCTTGAACGCTTTTATACCCGTCTATCATGCTCTTCGCATCTGTCTCAGCTGCTTTTTTCTCAACACCAACATTCTTTATTAAATGCTCCACTAAGTCAGCGTATTTTATATCCTTTCCGTCGGACAATTCTTCATAAATGTCGTATGGTGTATTGTCATATTTGTCATCATAAATTACATTTTTGTCATTGTCTTGTAACAAATCGTCCAATTCATAATATTTTTTAGACAAGCTCATGCTGTCTTTGATAACTGGTTCACATCCCTCGTTTTTGTTAGCTTTATTCGACAATTCGGTCTTTAATTGCATTAGCACTTCTGGATTCAATTGAGTGTCCTCTTTTGCATTTTCATTGTGTATTTCCTTAGCGACCAGCCCCATCATCAGCTTACCATCATCCAATTGATACATCTTATTTAAAAACTGAACGTCTGTGTCTTCATTGAAGTCATACAATTTTTTCATCTCTTCAGAAGAAGCATATTTATCCAAAAAACTAATTTTCTTGTATTTTTTAATAAATTTGAGATAGTTATTGTATTTAAGTACACTGTCGATTGCACCTTTTTTATATGATTTAATTTCAGACTCAATGAATGTTTTAAATGTTTCATAATCCTTATAAACAATATCATCGATATTAATATTGTATGGACTAAGATATTCAATTATCCGATCCATAGACACTCCTTTTTCCATTTCGCTTTTAAGTGTTTTAAATATAGTTTCAACATTTGGCACCGCATTATCAATAATTTCTTTCCAAGTATCGGATTTATTTTCAGAATTGTAATCGTCCGCATCTTTATAATGGTAAACCACATTATTAAATATGTCAACAGGCGATTTTAAATCATTTAAAATGACTTCAGTATTATCGTTTAAAATTTCGCTGTAATTGATTGGGTTTTCATGATAATTTACCCTTTTTAACAACGAATTATTAATATCGTATATCTTCGAGTATTCCATTGCGTCATATGGTAATGTAATCAATCCCTTTACATACATCTTATCATCATTTGTGATTTTAACGTGTTTTGTATTTGCCTGTACTGTCTTAGGACAACCAGGTGATTTATGAGAAGTAGGCTTAATTTTTGAAAGACCCTCGCTCATTTTATCCACAACAAAACGATGCTGTGCTGGAACATTTATAGATTGCGATACAATCCCTTTCTTTACAACGACTACATCGGCGTTTATACTTTTAAAATCACCCCTATTATCGATAATTACATTATTATTTGTGGTGTACGTATTTACTAAAACATCAGATGTATCGTCTGGTTTTTCATATATTTCAAATGGAAGATTTTTATGTAAAAAGTCATATTTATTTTGTTCATCGGGGATGGAGTTTAACTTATAATCCGTTTGTAATTTTTTGATATCGTCCAACAATTCATACGTTTCTATATTTTTATAATCATCGCCTTCAGCATCAACATCGAACAAATGTTTTTTTGTTTTGATGACTGGTAACGCCCAATATACAGGTATTTTCATGTCTTGCAAAGTGCGCTTTACTGGTTTATAATTATTTGTTTTATAGGTGACATCCGAAAAATACCCAAAATCATCAAACTTTGAAAACTCCTCTCTTAGTTCACTATACCGTTCAAGCATTACATGTATGTAATTTAAAAATTTGGGCGTTTGCTGAGAGGATGGGACACTTGCCAATAAATCATCCATTAAATCAGACATTTGATCGGTAATATCATATATTTTGTCACTTTCCGACACCTCGACTTCTTCGCTAATCTGTTCCAATTCCTCATCAATAAACTCAATCTCTCCAATATCTATTAAATCTTCGTCTAAATTTACAACGTCGTCCGGTTCCATAATATCAGCATCCTCTTCATCATCGGATACAACATCAATTGGTGCCTTTTCACCCTCTAGTTTTTGTTCCATGTCATCCAGTTTGCCTTCTAATTTGACAGGTTCGTCATTCGCTTCTTCTATAGTTTCTCCAATTACATCCAATTCTACATCTTTCTTTTCATCTACATCCTCTGATTTTTTTGGCAACACAAAATCTTTAATTGACCTAATTGGTAGGTCCCGTGGGATGCCTTTGTATTCAAAGTCGATGTAAAAATATTGCTTATCGGGATAACTTGTAATCTCAATTCTATCTTCCTCTAAATTAGTAATTTTACCATTTATAATGGTTGGAACTTCTCCACCAAACTCAATGGTAATATTTCTATTTACGGTTAAATCATTTTGTCTCGCAAAACCTTGTTTATCAGGCTTGTATAGTACCTGAATGGTCTTAATAGACTCCTCTGTTAAAAACCCTTCCTTAATGTTTAGTACGCGTGTTTTCAATGATTTTTGTTCCACTAGTTCAACAATAGATTTATCAATGTAGTTAATTAAAAAAATCTTATTATTTATAGCATCATTATTTGGGGCTATTATCTTTATAATTTGTCCCAACGATAATAATAATGAGTCCGACATTTTTTTTTCCATTGTCTTATAAAATAATAAGAAATTATATTCAATAATATATTTAAGACAATTAATAAATAAAATTGATTTAAAAATAAAATAGATAACTTCTATTATCAAACACGAAAATGTATCAACTATCAGAATATTTGGATTTTAATCGTCTAGAAGACGAAGAATACTGTAGCTCTAAAGATGTTGTGGTTAAGAACATTAATAATTATCGTTTAATCAAATATAAGAAAAACAAATTAAATAAAGATAACATCGAAACACTTGGATTGTTTCGATCGGTTATTGTAAACGATTCACAAATAGTATCATTTGCACCACCTAAATCATTAAGCGAAGAGTATTTTGAAGATTGGGTAAGAACAGAAAACAATGAATATGTGGCTCAGCCATACATCGAAGGGACCATGATTAATTTGTTCTGGTCCTCTGAACTGGACGATTGGGATATTGCTACAAGAAGCAACATTGGTGCTAGATGCTGGTATAATATGGATACTAAAATAACATTCCGAAACATGTTCCTGGAAGCAATGATAAACAGTGATTTGGAATTCGACAGTTTCAACAAGGATTTTATGTATAGCTTTGTGCTACAACATCCAAAAAACAAACGTGTAGTTCCTATTAAATTTGCGTGGCTGTATTTGGTAAATATATACAAACTCGTTGATAATTATTGTATTGTGTCGGTAACATCTGACGGAGGCGAAGATGGTGATTGGCATGATTTTCAAAACGTCAAAATTCCAACCTACATTCCCGATATGTCTTCATACAAATCGTTTATGAAATATATGAATGAATTGGTTGACGCGGAACAATCTTACATGTACCCTGGTTATGTAATAAAAACACATGATATGATGAGACGGCTCAAAGTGATTAATCCAACTTATGAATATGTTAAAAACATTAAAGGAAATACAACGAAGCTACAGTTCAGGTATTATGTATTGCGGCAGGAGGGAAAGGTGGGCGAATACCTTAAATATTTCCCGGAACATAACAAGCCATTCCGTAAATTGAGAAACGATTTACATAATTACACATCGCATCTATACGCCATGTATGTGTCGTGTTATATGTTAAAGGAGAAAGAACTTAAACTATTTCCTAAACGATTTCGTACACATATGTTTAATATGCATCAAACATATTTGTCATCACTAAACAATGGCCCCAGAATGAAAATTACGTTCAAAAGAGTGGTTGAATATGTAAACAAAATGGACCCTGCTTTATTAATGTATTGTATGAATTGGGATTATAACAACAATGAGTGTCTTAAAAAGCAAGTAACCAACATGTCTTCAGAATAAACAAACCATGCTCCATACAAAAACAGAAAATTTAAAAAAACAGAAAATTTAAAAAAAAACAGAAAAATAATAATTATTAATTATTATTTTTCTTATTTGGTATTATTTGTATTTATCAAATCATTGGAAATTAGACCTTATTTCTTTGAACACATTCATCGCAATGATACATGAGTTATGGACTATCTCAACAACATTGTTTGTGTTTGCCACATCGCCATTCTGCTTAGAAAACGCAATCCGGATGATAGAATTATCATCGTGTGGATGTTTTTTGGAAAATCCAACATACGACAATAGGCCCTTTCTGTAGTAGGAATAATGCATAATATACTCCAAAATCTTACCAATCGTATAATCTTCATTGTACAACACAATATCGAACGAATCCTTTAGAGCAACTGGCATCTCATTAATAGAGAACAATTTGCCATTTCCAGTTGAGTTTTTCATAGCATTTAATTTTGCCAATATAACATCACACCCCTTTCTAACAATATTTTTATTGGTATAGATCCCCAGCGTTTCAACACAGAAGTCAAAAGAACCATCCACCGTATACCGCAACCCATCGTGATTAAACCAATTCTCTTTGTCAAATGCTATTTTTTGCTGTAATTCGCCGGCATCTATTTCATCTGTGTTTTTCATCATTTGCCCTTCTATTTTAGCCCATTCTGAATTTTGTTTCACCCGGTCCACCGCGTACTTGTAAGCACAACATGATACAGCATTATACATTCCGTTCGCCTTAGCATTACTAATATTGAGATTACAACTAAGCTTTAATTTTTCACCTTTGATATCATTTGATATTTCTGGTTTTAAGCGAGCAAATAATATATATGATTTTGTTTGTTTGTTCGAGGGAAACATTTCTCGCACCTTCTTCTCTGGTAATTCCTTGTTTGTTTTTTTATCCACTAGCTTAAAATCCTTGGTGGTGACGTACTCCATTGAATTGGATGTATTTTCACGGTCTAGAACCATCCGGAGATCTTTCACAGTGTCGTCCAACTCGCCCACAAATACAGGTATACATCCCAATCGTTGTTTTAAAATTTCATTGTTAAACATAGTTGTATTAATTTCAATATCAATAGATTCATCGCTCGTATCTAAAATGGCAACATCTATTTCAGACATAATGGTTCTTCTTAGCCCATTGGCAATACTAACGTTTGTATTACTCATATTGAATGTTAACATATCATGTTCCTCTAAAATAGCATCTATTTTAGGTAATGGAATAGAACTTGAATATTGTGGTTCACTCACGGATGAAGATTTAGAAGAATTCATTATTATATAAAATACATATAAATAAATATATTTATATCAATTTTATTTTCATTTTAATGTTGTTATTAAAATAGAATATTCCTTTAAATTACATTAAATAACACATTTCGTTATATTTTGCTTTTAAAAAGCCTTTATTAGTATAAATGAGCTCTGTATTATATTATAGTAAATATTGTAGCAGCTGTGATTCAATAATATCAAAATTATCAAAAACAACTATACAAAAAGATATACATTTTGTTTGCATTGATAAACGTGTGAAAGAAGGCAAGAAAATTTATTTATTGTTGGAAGGCGGTAAGAAAGTGTTGCTCCCTGAAACAGTTAGAAAAGTTCCAGCAATATTACTATTATACCAAGGATATAGGGTATTATATGGCAACGATATTATGAATTATTACCAGCCTAAAATAAACGCGGAAACGGGTGTAGCAACGCAAAACAATTTAGAACCAAGCGCTTATTCGTATACTGAAATGGGAATGAATATGTCAGACGATTATTCGTATTTAGACCAAACGAGCGATGAGATGGCGGCCAAGGGAGAGGGAGGGACAAGACAAATGCATAGTTTTATGTTATTAAATGAATCGCAAAACATTGAAACCCCTCCTGAAGACTACATTCCCGATAAGGTAAGAGAAACCGATTTAGAAAAACTTCAAAAACAAAGAACCATTGACATGAAACATTAACTTTAATTATAATAAGCTCTAATTAATTTATAATTATAATTACTTAAAAATGTTTTAAACAATAATTTATATGGACAAAATATCTTTATCAAAGGCTTTTTCGAATCATTTTATAGAATTTTTAGATGAAATGACAAAACTATTCCCAAAAAATGTCGAAATAAGAACCTTTAAAACTGCTGTCAATCAGATAAAACGAATTAATCCCAGTAAATTAATAAAAACATGGCATTCGGTTGTAACAGAACCATTTAAAAACGAAATATACAATGGTGATTTCAATTTTTTTGAAGATAAAGACTATTCTTCTGATTTTAAAAATACAATGTACGATTATGAAGGTATGTATAAATTTATAGACGAGATGAAGAAGACATGTAGAACGCTATCCGATGTTAATAAAAATAAAACTATGAAATATTTAAGTAATTTAACCAAAATGACCGAATTATATCATTCCAAATAAGTAGTATTAATAATAGTATTTATTTAATTTACAAAACTTTGATTTAAATATATCAACGATAAATCCTATATATGACTGATGTATCAGATAATGAGGTTGATGAAATTCCATCGGAGTTTAGAAATTTAATGAATGATTTCATGGGCGACATTTTAACGAGTTTCCCGGAATACGCGTCCACTATTGAATCGTATTCTGTATTAGACGACGATACTACATTGCGATATTTATTTAACCATTGTAAAGAAGTATACCCAGCACGTTTTTTTGATATATTATACAACAACGAAGATGTATTCGATGATAAAGATGCGAATACGGAATTCTTGCCAAACATTGATTTTTCAAAGCTCTGGAAAGAAAATTTAACAGAAAAGACCAGAAATATTATCTGGAAATATTTGCAATTGGTGTTATTTTGCGTCATTCAAAATGTAAAGGACGCTTCTCATTTTGGAAATAGCGAGAAATTGTTTGAAGCCATCGACGAAGATGAATTCAAAAAGAAAATCGAAGAATCGATGGATGATATTGGGAAGTTTTTCGATGAAAACAATAGTATGTTTAAGGGTGAAAACGATGCTAGTAGCAATGATTTTAATATCCCAGACAGCGGCAAAATACACGATCATATTAATGGTTTACTGAAAGGAAAACTAGGAAGGCTCGCTTCTGAAATCGCAGAAGAAACGGCCACTGAAATGCAAGTAGATTTATGTGGAAACGATGACGTAAATGATGTTTTTAGTAAACTTTTTAAAAACCCTACAAAATTAATGAAAATGGTAAAATCAATTGGAACCAAAATAGACGATAAAATTAAATCCGGACAAATTAATGAAAGTGAGTTAATGAAGGAAGCGAGTGAATTGATGCAACAAATGAAAAATATGCCAGGGATGAAAAATATGGATAAAATTTTTAAATCAATGAATATGCAGATGCCTACAGGAGGGGGAAAAATGAACTTTGGAGCCATGCAACAAAAATTAAACGCCAATATGAAGAAAATGAATCAAAAAGAACGAATGTTAAAAAAATTAAAAAAGAGACAGAACAATAAAAAAAACAATCATATTGGTGTTGCAAAAGAAAAAACATACCAAGAAGTACAAGCAGAAATAGAGACCATCTATAAAACTTTTTCAAAAGAAGGCGAACAAATTCAAAAAAGTAAAAAACCCAGCAAGAATAAAAAGAAGAAGAAGAATAAGAAAAAGAGTAAGGTAAAAAATAAAAAATAACTCTTTACTATATATTAAATGGATATGGATAAATTTTGGTTGGACGACCCATTGGTTATTTTTAAAAAAGAAAGAATAACTGAACTATGGCCTGATAAACAATTTAGTGCTTCTAGAAAATTAAATGCCATCACACGTGTTATTATTATTTTAACTATTTTAGGCTATTTTGTGTCTAAGTCTTTAAAAATTCTAGTGACCGGGGTGGTTACGCTTTTATTTATGGTGTTTATATATTATATTCAAATTAAGAAGGAAGAAAACGAACAAGAGATGAAAAACATAATGAGGGAAGGATTCGACAGCAATCATCCAAAATTTAATAAAATAATGGAGCAAAATTTCACATCACCCACCAAACAAAACCCTCTCATGAATGTGTTATTACCAGAAATCAACGATGCGCCTAACAGAAAAGAAGCAGCCCCCAGTTATAATTCTAATATAAGAAAGAAAATAAACGAAGTGTCAAAATCAAATTTAGAAGACGAAAAATTATACAAGAATTTAGGAGATAATTTAAATCATCAACATATGATGAGGAATTTCCATTCTATGCCAAATACAAGCGTCCCCAATAATCAAAAAGATTTTGCCATGTTTTGTTACGGGTCAATGAAATCTTGTAAAGAGGGAGATGAGACTGCTTGTTCTAAAAACGGACGACGATTGGGTAATATCCCTTACTAATCGTTTTAAATAATCGTTTTAATTTATGTTTTATATTAATTCATGTTTAAATATTAATATAAAAAAATTATCTTAATGTTATTTATATAAGTATGGCAAACGCTAGTACATTTAATTACACATTTTATAATTTAACTGGAATAAATGATGATGTGGTAGGATTGTCCGAAGGTGACGTCCAAAACCAAAATTTTGGTTCTTACACCACCAAAAACTTCTTTGAGAAAAATTGTGGTATGAAGAAACCAATTAACTTCGCAACACAACAGCCCAATGTATTTTTCAATGGGGGTCCAGGAAATGTTGGAGTGAATGGCTGTAATGTAGACAATGACTCAAACATGCGAATTGGTACGATCCAAACCAATCCAAAATGCCGAATCAGTCTTAAAGAAAGACCATTCAAAACTGTCCCTTTTTTAGGAAGAGGTAAATCAGACGCTTTAAAAGAAAGTAAATTGCAACAAGGTACTTATTTTGCCGATAAAAAGAGCTGCCGACAAGTTACTGAGAAATCGTTTCGAACAACGGATGTAGATTTGGTGCCAACTTTAAAGGCAACCATCCAAAATCCTCACAATTTAGTAGAAGGCGTCGCAAATAAAGGTTGGATTCGAGGCGGTCTTCCATCAAGAGATTTGTCCCGTGACAATGATTACCTTAAAAATCGCAGTAAATAATTCATTTCTACAAATGAAATATTAAATACACCATATTATTAGTATTATAAATGTATAATACTAATTTAACTATCACTTACCATACAATCGACGGAGATGATGGCGACACACAATATAGAAGACAACTGTTGGGATTTTTGAATTTACAAATATACAACGATGATGTTTCTAATCATATTGATACATTATACGATGATTATAATGACACTTGCCATCTTAAAAAGGTATTTCCATGGATGAAAAATGTCCTAGAACAACGATGGCCCTTCGAAATGGACAACAAAACGATATTTCTATTTTTGTTCTCGTTCGATTATTTTTATTTAATTTACCCAATTATTTGTAATTTAATAAATAAAACCACTGTTTCTGAAGATGATTTTGATAATTTAATGTCTAAAATAAAATCAAATTTGATTAAAAAAGAAACAAAAAAATAACACATTATATTAAATGGCTTCTACGAGACTAAAAAATCAACCAAGAGAATACCTTCGAGAAAGAAAAATAAATCAAGATATCCATATGTATGAGATGGATATTAATAAAAAAATGCCAAATGAAAGTTTCCTACCAGGGTTTGGCATTAATCCAGGAAATATGTCTAATTCTTACTACCACAAAACCCTTTCAAATAATACGTGTGATATTGAAAGTAATTTAATGGGAATTAACAGTACAAATTTAGTTGAAAATAAACCACAATTTCAACCACAATTGAATACATTGGGATTTAAACCATTCTTCGAACTTCCCACGAAATTTGTCCCAGAACCGTTGGTTGTGAATAATAATCAACGACCTATGGGTCCATTTACAAATAAATGAACGGTTAATATTTGATATTAATTGTCAATATAATTTACTTAACTCATTATATATATACAATGAGTTATTTAGACGATTACAATGATATACAAAAAAATATTGAAGAGTCGCGGTTCAACGAGACGGCTGATTATTTAGTAAAACATTTTGAGTATATCAATGATGTAGCTCGAAACCAATCTGAAACCTCTAGGGGAAAATTATCAGGTGTTTTGGTTGGTATTTTATCAAATAATCAATATCAGAATACATTGGTAAAATATGACGCAAGTGAGAACATTGTATTGCACAAACGTGTTGATGCCGACCCAAACGGTGTAATATTGGATATTAGCGATAATCGTGCGATTCGTATTCCTATTGGACCAACGGCTGACCGTCCTCCAAACCCGATAAACGGACTGATTCGAATTAATAGTACAACAAATGGTTTAGAACTCTATTCGAACGGAGCATGGTCTACCCAATTGAACACTGGAGCGATCGAGGGATACGTTCAAAGTTATGTAGACTCTTATATCGTTGACATCAGTCAAAACATGGCAAATAAAATTAACATAGATATTAGTAATGTTATTGGTGGGGCTAGCGAATCGTTGGATACCTTGTTGGAATTAGAAAATTATGTCACCGACTTAAGCAACAACACCAACATCGGAGCAATTTTAATTGATATTCTCGACATATCCAACAGAGACATGACAAACCATAATTTACTATCAACAGAAGTGAGCGATTTAAGTAATTATACATCAACCGAATTGACTAGGCAAATAACGGATCTCAGCGATTACACGTCTACAGAACTTTCTAGTAAAATCACAGACCTCAGTGACTACACGTCCACAGAATTAACCAGACAAGTTTCAGATTTAAGTAGTTACACTTCTACTGAATTAACTAGACAAATAACAGACCTCAGTGACTACACGTCCACAGCACTAACCAGACAAGTTTCAGATTTAAGCAGTTATACATCGACAGAATTATCGAGCAAAATCTCTGACCTAAGCAGTTACACGTCTACGGAACTAATCAGACAAGTCACCGATTTATCCAATTCTACAACAACGCAATTAAATACAAAACAAGATACGTTGACAGCAAATGATGTAACCAACAATTTATTGCAACATAGCACCGTATCGTACGGCGGAGTACAATTGTCTCTTGGAGGGAGTGAGGCGACGCCCGCATTTAATTTATCGGCCGCAACCGGTTATCCAACATCTTCATTGGTGGGCAATATCAATTTAGCTTCACAAGTTACAGGAACGTTGTCTGTTGCCAATGGAGGAACCGGAACAACCACCCTGAACGACCTGATAACGTTAGGAACGCACACTACGGGCAATTACGTACAATCCATTGTCAACGGAACTGGAATCAGCGTTGCGAACGCCGGAACAGAATCATCCGTTCCACTAATCAGCATAAACAACAGTGAAATAACCAGTGTAGGCACATTGACAGGCCTTAATGTAAATGGTAACATTGATTCTACTGGAACTCTTGATTTAGGTGGAAACCTTACAATCGACACAGGTTCCAGTAACAGTAACAATACACTACATATGAAATCAAAGTGGGGCGTAATTTTACGCATGGAAGCTGATACAGAT
>MDSW01116128.1_pt1 | contig 18110 bp, 12 predicted proteins | sample 811171 | NCBI WGS metagenome assembly MDSW01 (sample SAMN05326641, study PRJNA326480) | marine metagenome | isolation source: seawater | place: Atlantic Ocean: North West | collected 2012
CCGGGCGATTCCTCAGCCTAGTACTAATCCAGCCCAACCGTGCTTAAGTTCGATGTTCCGATGGGTATCGCTGTTCTCACGGTGGTATGAACGGAAGATGTCCTTCTAGAAACCCGCTCCGTATATATACCCATTTTCGAGGCTTGACTTCGACTTATGGGTCAGCTCGGAAAATAAATAAATAAATAATCGACGGCAAGCGAAGCGGCTCACGTCAGCGCGCCGCGTCGTCGTCACTCGCGATGAGCGCCGCGACCGCGTCCGTCGCGGCTCCGCGGCTCACGTCGCGGCGCGCGCGCCGTCTCCGCGACGACGCGCGCGCCCCCGTCCATCGCCCCCGCCGCGCCTTCCCCCCGCGCGGCGCGCGCGCGGCGGCGCAGGACGACGACTTCGCGGTGTTCCGCTTCACGCTCGGGATCCCGGGGTTCGACGACGCGGACATCCCGCGCGTCGTCGGCCTCCTCGGCGCGGGGCTCCTCGTCGCGAACCACCTCGCGTCGTCCAACCCGTCCGACGCGCAGGCGCGAACGGAGCTCGTCGGCGCCGCGCTCTCCGCCGCGTGCGTCGCGACGCCGTACTTCGGTCGCCGAATCGACGAGGCGAGCGCGGGCGTCCGCGGCGGCGCGCTCGACGTCCCGGGCGCGGAGCAAGTCTTCGCGTTCGCGGACGACGTGGACGACGCCGCCAAGGCGGACATCGCGTGGGGGACGTACGCGCTGCTGACGCAGACGAACGCGCGCGGGGTGATCGTGCTGGACGCGGACGGGCGCGTGCGATGCGCGCGAGGGTCCGTCAGGCTGCCGTCCACGGGCGTCGCGCCGCCGGGGCCGTCGAGCGCCGTCGTCGCGGACCTGACGCGGACGATTCGCGCGTCGGGGTGCGTGCCCGACGGCGGCGAGGAGGAGGTGTACCTCGCGGATCGAGGCGCGATCGATCGCGTCGGCGCGAACGAGTGGGGGTGGATGCCGCCGGGCGCGGAGTCGGTGTTCGTCGCGAGGAACCTCCTTCTGGCGTCGGACGAGCCGAGGGCGTTCTCGAAGAAGCAGAGGAGCTGGGCGCGCGCGATCGCGAAGAAGCTGAGTTAGCGTAATTAGGGCCTACTATCATATGCACGTGCGCTTATTAGGATGATGGTAACAACGTATCGTACAGTAGTATTAAGAATCGTCAATCGCCGTCGTCGGCGTTCGCGTCGATCTCCGCGAAGTGATCGAAAAACGCGCGGAAGTGTCGGAAACACACGTCGATGTCCTCCGTGCCGCACATCTCCCTGACGCTGTGCATCGACAGCTGCGGGACGCCGACGTCCACGGTCCGCACGCCGAGGTTCGTGCTCAGGATCGGCCCGATCGTGCTGCCGCACCCCATGTCGTTTCGAACGACGAAGTCCTGCGTCGGGATCCCCTCCTTCGCCGCGCACTCCCGGAACAACGTCGCCGTCGTCGCCGTCGTCGCGTACCGCTGGTTCGCGTTGTGCTTCACGACGACGCCCGCGTGCATCTTCGGCGAGTGATTACTCTCGTGCTTATCCATGTAGTTGGGATGCAGCGCGTGCGCCATGTCCGCGCTGACGAGGAACGACCGGCGAAGCGTGCGCTCGACGAGTCCCTCGGCTGCGTCGGCGCCGCCGCACAGCGCGCGCGCGGTTCGATTCACCGCGTCCGCGACCATGGTACCGCCCGCGCCCGCGGTGGAGTCGGAGCCGACTTCCTCGTTGTCGAACAGCGCGATCATGCGCACGCCGGTCTCGTTCTCGAGGTCGCCGTCGCCGCCGCCCGCGTGCAACAGCGCCTTCAACGCGCAGAACGACGACGCGAGGTTATCCAACCTTCCCGAGTATATGAACTCCCTCGCCGCGCCGCCGATGACGGATGGCTGCGTGTCGCACACCTCGAGCTCGAAGTCCACGATCTCGTCCGGGTCGCAGTTCAGTTCCTCCGCGAGGACGGCGAGGAGCAGCGGGTGGTGCGCGGGTTTCTTCTTCTTCTTCTTCTTCTTCAATTTCGCGTCGTCGTCCCCATCCGCCGCCGCGTCCTTCGCCACCGCCGTCTCCTGCTCGAGCTCGCCGCGAATCGCGGTCGCGAGCACGGGCGCGAACTGCGTCTCCGTGTTGGGCTTGAACCCCTCCGTGTTCACGTTCCGGTCGAGGTGGATCGCGAGCGTCGGGATGCGAATGATCGGCCGGTCCACGCGCACGAGCTCGTGACTCAGCCGGCCCTTCGCGGACGCGCGACGAAGCAGAACCTTCCCTCCGACGCTCAGGTCGCGGTCGAACCACGTGTGCCACAGCCCGCCGCCGTACGTCTGCACGCCGACGCTCAAGAACCCGCCCTTCTTGATCGCGCTGACCGGCTTCAGCTTCGGGCACGGCGAGTCCGTGTGCGCGCCGATGATGTTGAACCCGTTCCCGGGCGCGTACTTTTCCCCGACGGCGAACGCGACGATCGAGCTCATGTTTCTCGTGAAGAAATATTTGCCCCCGGGCTTCAGATCCCACGACTCCTTCTCGCTCAGGCGCTCGAACCCGGCCGCGGCGAGCATCCGCGACGACTCCGACGTCGCGTGGAAGGACGTCCACGACGCGTTGAGGTAGTCCACGAGCTCCGTCGCGATCGCGGGGATCTCCGAGGGGACGCTCGAGGCCATGATTCGCGGGCGCGCGGACGTCGCCGAGCGCGTCGCGACGGACGACGACGACGACGACGACGACGACGCGCGCCGCGTCGCGCTCGCGCTCGCGCTCGGCAGGCGGAAGAGCACCCCGGGGGGGCAGCACTCGCAGTCGTACAGCGGCGACGACGGCGACGACGACGACGACGGGGAGGACGACGCGGTGACGACGTCGCCGCGCGGACGATGTCGTCCGCCGACGCCGGACGACGACGACGACGACGCGCGCGCGATCGGGACGACGACGCGGCGCGCGGGCGACGCGCGCGTCGAGCGGACGCGCGACGCGCCGAGGGCGAACCCGCGTCGCGCGAGCAGCGCGGACGATCGCATCGCGGCGACGCCGAACATGTCGCGCGCGGCGTGGAGTGCGGCGGTGTCTCGCGACCAATGCCCTAGGGTAAAAGACGGGGCGGGGCGTTCGCGGTGAGGCGCGCCGCTTGATGCGCTCGCTCCCTGCCTCCATCGGCGTGACCCTTCGTGTTCCGCATCCCCGGCGCACTCCGCGGCGCGCGCGAACATGGGCGCGCGAATCGCGGGAAGAAACGGCATCGAGCCGGAGCCTCCGCCCGGATGCGCGAGCGCGAAGACGTCGCGCGCGCGTCGCGCGCGATCCGGCAGCGGCGGCGGCGGCGCGTCGTCGTCGTCGTCGTCCGCGTCGTCGAACTCGTCGTCGTCGTCGTCGAACGCGTCGTCGTCGTCGTCCGCGTCGTTCGATCGCGCGGACGTCGGCGCGTGGGAAGCCGCGATGAAGACCGCGAAGGAGAGAGCGTCGAGCGCGGAGATGCGCGCGGCCGCCGCGCACGAGCGCGCGAGCGACATGGAGCGGAGGCTTCGAGACGCGGAGGCGCGGTTGCGGCGGATGCGCGACGACGACGCGACGCGCACCGAGCCGGCGGTCAACACATCTTCGTCGCGGCAACCGGAAACGAAACGGCCGCCGCGATCGACCGCGGAGAAGACGCGCGCGTCCGCGCCGCCCGGGTACGCCGCGCCGAGGGAGCGCGACCGCGTCGACGCCGCGGAGAACGCGCGGTCCGACCCGACGGTGACGCACCTCGCGGAGCGGCTGCGCGCGGCGGAGCGACGCGCGGAGAAGCGCGCGGCCGACCTCGAGGAGCGCCTCAAGTGCGTCCTCACGCAAACGTGTTTTTCACCCACCTCCCAGTTTCAACATTTGATCGCGCCCCCTTTCAGCTGACCGATGATTTATTTTATGTACGAAATCGCCCGCATCAACAGACGCGCGAACGCGCGCGCGCAGAAGAGCGATCAGCGCGCGACGGAGGCGCACGCGGAGCGAACGGTCGCGGACAAGCGAAGCAAAGCGCTCGAGCAGCGACTCAAGGTGGCGGTCGAGCGCGCGGCGAAGGCGGAGAGGGAGGCGGAGCGGACGGCGGCGGCCGCGGGCGGCGGCTCGGAGCCGCCGGGCGGCGGCGGCGCGCGCGCGAGGGGTGGGGGGGGCGCCGCGAGGCGGACGTCGGGCGACGCCAAAAAAGAAGCCGCGGGCTCGGGCGCGGGCGCGGGCGCGGGCGGCGCGACGATGACGCTCGAGTCGCTCGTGGCGTTCGTGTCGCGGAAGCACGACGTGACGTACGGCGTCGTGAAGGACGCGGGGAACGATTACCTCGGGTTCCTGGACGACGACGTCCCGGAGGTGTTCGGCGCGTGCGTGTACAAGGCGCGTCCTCCTTCGCACTGGTCCCCATACGACCCCGTCCGCGTTGTGAACGCCGATCCTTAAGGACTTGCTCTCCCGGCGCATCTCTCCGCCCACGCCACGCGCGGTTTCGATCCCTCCGCCCTCGACTCCGTCTGACGCGCCCGCGAACTCCACCCCGACGTCGCTTCGTATGGGCGACGACCCTCAGTGCGGCGACGTGTACGTCGGGGAGTGGCACCGAGGGCAGCCCCACGGTCACGGCGCGTGCACGTTCAAGCGCGGGAACGCGTACGAGGGCGGGTGGAAGAAGGGCGGGTATCACGGCAAGGGCGTGTACTCGTACGCGAACGGCGATCGCTTCGAGGGGACCTGGAAGGACGACGAGCGGCACGGCGGCGGGACGTTCACGGACGCGACGGGGAGCGTCTGGAGGGAAACGTACGAAAACGGCGAGCTGAGACGTCGCTGGGCCGCCGCGGAGGGCGCTGGCGGCGGTTCGGATCCGTCGTTTCAGTTTCATCATCGCGACGGCAGCGGCGACGATTCGAATTCCGACGGCGGCGCCGCGGGCGCGTGGGCGAACGACGAGCAGATGTACGACGCGCGGCGGAAGCTCCACGACGAGCGGTGGAAACTTTTCGAACGGAACCCGCCGGAGGTGATCGACCACGGCGACGTCCCGTGGCCGCCGCCCGGTGATCTCCTCGGCGACGGCGTCGGGCGCCGCGGACCGCCGATCTCGACCGCGGAGCTCAAGCGACGGTGCAAGGACTTCATGATGCGGTGGCACCCGGACAAGTGGATCGGACGCAAGCTGTGCGAGGAAAACCGCGAGCGTATCATGCGCGACGTCACGAACGTGTTTCGAAGGATCGACCAAGAGAAGCAGCGCAACGGGTTATGACGGGCGCGCGCGGCGCGGCGCGCGGCGCGGCGCGGGGCGCGGCGCGTTTCTACACGTGTGCGTGGACGGTAACTAAATCATTCGCGTGGATATTCGAATGAGTAATCAGGTCTTCGCGCGCGCGCGCGTCGACCTCATCCATCGTCGGATAACGTCTTCACCATGAGCGCTCGCGGCGACCTCCCGAGCTTCCCCGCCAGCCACTCGCTCTCCTCGGTCTCGACCGCGTACCCCTCGCGCGCGTACAGCCTCATCGCGGGGACGTTCCCGAGCTCCACGTGCACGTACGCGTACTTCACGCCCGCGTCCGACAGCCCGCGGTGCGCCGCGCGAAGGAGGCGACTCGCGATGTTTTGGCGGCGGCGGTGCGGCGCGACGCACACGTTGAAGAGATACGCGCGCTCGCCGTTCAGCGCGCCGCCGCCGGCGTAGCCGCGCCCGGTGTCCATGTCCCCGTCTCCGTCTTCTTCTGCTGCCGGCGGCGCCCACGGCAGGACGCCGTCGCCGCCGTTCGCGAACGCGGCGGCGGCGGCGACGGCGACGGCGAACGGATCCGCGGACCCGCCGCCGCCGCCGCCGTCGTCGTCGTCGTCGAACGGCGCGAAGTCCTCCTCCGTGGGAAGCGGCGCTCCCGTGGGCGACGGCAGCTTCCCTTCTAAGAGCTCTCCGGGCAGGCGCGCGCCGACGTGCACGTCGAGCGTCCCCACGACCTCCGTCCTCGCGCCTCCGCGGCTCGACTCCGGAGTCACGCAACGCGTCGGCGGCGTCTCCGTCTCCGTCTCCGTCGTCGTCGTCGACGCGTCGGCGCCGCCTCCTCCTCCGCGCGTCCACGCGCCGCCGCCGGCGTTTTCCTCGCGCGCATCGACCGCGGCGTTTTCCATCGCGAGCTGCGCGTCGCTCGGCGCGCGGCACGTCGCGGCGTACGTCGAGACGCGCATGCCCAGCGGCGTCATCTGAGGGTCGTTCCATACAAAGCGATGTCGGGGTGGAGTTCATAGGCGTCAGGTGGAGTTGAAAGGCGCCGAGGGCGGGCGTTGAAAGCGCGGGGTGGGCGGAGAGATGCGCCGGGCAAAGTCCTTAAGGATCGGCGTTCACCACGCGAACGCGGTCGTATGGGGACCAGTGTATAGAACGCACCTGACGCATCCGCCGCGCCTCGATCTTCGCGCGTTTTTCTCTCCACCGCGTCTTCGCTCGCGCGGCCGCCTCGCCGAATAAGATGGACCCGTCGGAGGACGCCGCGAGCGGGTCGTAGACGTAGAAGTTTTGCGCGCGCAGCTCGGCGCACGCGACGGCGACGGGGTTCGTCTCCTCGCCGTCGGCGTCGGCTTCGATCTCGACGCGCTCGACGAACACCGCGGGTCGCTCGTCCCGCGGCGACGCGCTCGCGCTCGCGCCATCGCGCGTCGTCGCCGACGCGCGATGGCGTCGCGCGTCGCGCCCGCGGCGACGCGACGAGGGCGTCCCAAACGCCGCCGCGCGCGCGAGCGGCGTCGCGAGCGCGCGCATCGTCCGCGGCGTCCACCTCTCGCCCGGACGATAAATCTAGCTATAAGATACAGTATCTCGAGGCCGCGCGCGGGGCGCCTCTCTTCGCTCTGCTAAGGCTAGGTACCCGCTGCGCCTCCGCGACGACGCGCGCTCGGTCAGAACCCTTTGTTCCCTCTCAAGCGGCTCCGCATGTCCAGCTGCCCGCGCTTGCACTTCGCGTACACCTCCTTCGCGATCTGGCACTCCGCGGGGAACTTATCGCCGTCCTTCACGCACGCCGACAGCGAGTGCTTCTTCACGCAGTCCGTCGCCTCCACGCACGTCAGCATCGCCTCGAGCATCCCCGCGCAGGACTTGCTCATCGTCGCGTCGCGGCCGGCCGCGGGAGGGGTGACGCGACGTCGCGGCGCGTGGCGAGGGAGTGACGCCGGCGTCGGCGTCGCGCGATGTCGTCGTCGATGCGGTGAAATAAGCGCGTAGCGCGCTTCGGTCGCCGCTTCTTGGAACAAAAAATCTGATCGGTGCCAACTCACCTCTCGCCAACCATCCTCCGACACCTGCACTCCGCGCCGCGAGGACGGAATGGCGGCCACGGCGGCGTCCGCGCCGGCGATATCACCGCGTCGATGGACGCCACCCCGACGCGATCGCGGCGTCGCGTCCACGTCCGGTCGCGCGTCCTCCTCGCGTCTCGCCCGCGCCGCGTCGGCGGCGTCGTCGTCGTCGTCGTCGTCCGGCGACGGAGATGATAACGCGTCCGATCGCGGCGACGTCTCGCGCGATCGCGACGATGCCGTGTCCGTCCCGCCGACGCAGCACGTCGTGTGCGTCTCCTTCGACGCCGCGGTCGACGCCACGGACGAGATGTGCGTCGTCGGCTTCGAGGCCGCGCGCAGGTTCTGGCCCGGGAAGATCCCGGGGTCGTGCGAGGACTACGCGGACGTGTTCCGGATGCTGACGCCGTGCCTGGACGAGAGCTCGTCGTTCGAGGGCGCGCTCATGGTGCGCGTCATGGCGGAAGAGAACCTCGCGGAGCGGACGCGATTCCGCCTGGAGCTGAAGCGACGCAAGGCGGCGCGGCTCAAGCGCGAGGCCGCGGAGCGCGCGGCGATGGCGAAGGCGGTCACCGCGAAGCAACGCGCGGCGATGGAGACGGAGTCGGCGGCGCGAAGAGACGCGACCAAGGCGACGCGCGAGCGCGAGTACGCCGCGCGAGCCGCGGAGCTCAACGAGGGGCGCACGACGCGCCCGCTGAACTTGCGCGAGGTGGTCGCGGCGTGGGACGAGATCAAGCTGCACGCGTCGATGAAGTTCGGGTGCGATCTGGAGACGGCGATCACGTGGGAGGGGCTCACGGTGGCGCCGCGCGGGCTCCAGGCGGTGGTGAATCAAGTCAGAGACGAGTTTCACGCCGGGACGATCGTCCTCTCGCGCGACGACACGTGCGACGGCGACGACGACGACGAGGAAGACGACGACGATGACGACGCGTGCGCCGCGGGCGACGCCGGCGACGGCGCGAGTCCCAGGGAGATCTGGTTGCGAAGCCACGCGTTGCATCACGGCGTGCGCGAGTTCGTCGACGCGTGCGCGCGGGACGGCCACGCCGTGATCGTCCTCGGCGGGCCGTGGCGCCGCGCGTCCATGTGCGCCGACGTCCTGGAGCACCTCGGCGTCGCCGTCGAGAGGAGCGACGACGACGGCGGCGGCGGCGGCGGCGTCACGGTGATCGGCTCGGAGCGCGGCAGCGCGAGAGGGCTCGCCGTCGCCGCGGCGATGTCCGAGCGCGAGATGCCGTGGCAGCGGTGGCACCTCGTGGACGGCAACCTGAGCGAGCTCGCGCGCGTCGCGCGCAGCGCGGAGTGCGCGTCGTTCACGTCGCAGTACGCGTCGTGGGTGCCGTGTCTGTACGGTGACAGAGTTCGCGCGGAGATGCGCGACGGCGTGCGCGTGGTGGATCACGCCGGGATGTTCGCGCTCGTCGACGCGGAGGCGCCCGCGGAGGTGATGGACCGCGTGACGGGGGGGGAGTGAGCGAGCGAGCGAGCGGGCGCGGAGGAGTAGAGAGGAACGTGACGTAACGTAACGCGCGTGTATCGTACGTTATCGTCGTAGTTTCACCGGGGCGCCGCCCGCGCCGAAAGCATTAAAAAGTCGGCACGCGCACGCGGGGACGAGCGGCGCTCGTTTCGCGACCGTTGACAATCTCGGCCAGAGCACGATGCGCGCGGCGACGATGGAGCGGCCGCGGGGCGAGCCGCCGCCGCGTCGCGATCGCGACGCGGAGTACCCCCCGCCCGGACCGAGCGCGATCGACTGGTCCGAATCGCGCCTCAGCGCGCTGCCGTTCGCGCGCGCGGCGTCGCTCCAAAGTACTTACGGCGCGGCGTCGTGGCATCGCGTCTCGTCGTTGAACGTGTCGAGAAACGCGCTCCTGAAGCTATCCGGGATGCATCTCCTCCCGCGCCTGGAGCACCTCGACGCGAGCGCGAACCGGCTCGTGACCCTGGGGGATCTCGGGCGCACGAACCCGGGCCTATTGTCCCTGGACGCGTCCGATAACTCGCTCGTCTCCATCGCGGGGCTGCGCGGCTGCAAAGCGCTGACGCGGCTGTCGCTGCGTAACAACAACATCCGCGACGTCGACGTCGCGACGACGCGCGAGTTACGCGCGCTCGAGACGTTGGACCTCTCGCGCAACGCCCTGGAGTCGCTCGGCGACCTCGCCGGGTGCGTCCGCCTCGCGACGTTAGACCTCAGCCGCAACGCGATCGCGTCGCTGCGCGGCGCGGCGTGGAAGCTCCCGCCGTCGCTGCGCGCGCTGAATCTCGGCGTCAACGACGTCGTCGACGTCGCGGAGGCGCGACACCTCGCCGCGTGCCCGCGCCTCGTTTGGCTCGTCCTCCGCGGGTGCCCGCTCGAGGAGATCGCGCGGATGGTGCGGTTCGACCACCGCGCGGTCGTCGCGTTCGCGCTCCCGCGCCTCGTCGCGCTGGACGGCGAGGCGACGAGCGTCGCGCCGTGGGCGGCGGTGGCGCGCGCGACGCTCTTCAGAAACGATCGCGGCGAGCTGTGCGCGGATCTGCTCCGGCTGCTCAACCCGGAGGAAGATGGAACGTCAACCGTCGCGCGCGCGTCGCGAGGCTTGCACGCGTACCTCGCGTCCGCCGCGCCATCGCCATCGCCCGCGACGACGGGCCCCGAAGGCGTCGCGAGATCGCCCGGGGAAGAGGCGACGGCGACGGCGAGCGCGGCGCGGACGGATCTCTCCGCCGCCGCCGCGCTCGTGGAGGACGGGCTGTACAAGGGCGGCGGCGGCGCGCGGACGCGGTTCGGGTTGACGTCCGGGCCGGACGCGGGGCCGCGCGGAGGGTCGATGTACACCACGAGCGCGTTCGTGAGCGTGGACATGTGGGAGCCCGCGCCGGAGGTGCCGCCGACGCCGGAGGCGGGGGAGGATCTCGCGCGGCGGCGGCGGCGGAGGGAGCGAACGGTCTCGCCGTCGCCGTCGTCGCCGTCGTCGTCGGAGGCGACGACGACGACGACGCCGGCGCAGAGCGCTCGGAAGACGAAGGAGAAGGAGGGGGACGATATCGACCGCGAGGACGTCGACGACGTCCGCGCGGCGTTCGCGCTCGCCGTGCGACGGACGCCGCCGACGACGGCGGCGGCGATCGAGCCGCGCGCGGCGTCGGCGTTGGAGCGACGCGAGATGGACGCCGCGCGCGTCGCGACCGGCGCCGCCGCGCGCGCGGCGATCGCGGAGCGAGAGGCGAGCGCGCTTCGAGAGAAGCTTCGTCGCGCGGAGGAGGACCGCGCGAGGCTCGAGAGGGAGGCGAAAGACGCGGAGCTGCAACGCGTCAACTACGCGCGCGCGGCGTCCGTAGACAGCGGCGGCGTGAGCGAGACGGACGCGTTCGAGGGCACCGCGGGGGGGCACCGAAGCGCGTACGCGTTCGCGTCCGCGCCGGATACCGCGCTCGGGGCGGCGGCGTACGAGGTGGAGACGCCGAGCGCGAGCCCGCAGGTGATGAAAACGCACGCGTCGCGGCTGTTACTTCCGCAAAGTGAACGAGGCGAAGACGACGACGACGACGACGACGACGACGACGACGACGCGCCGGATAGCGCCGCGGCGTCCGAGAGCCTCCGCTCGGCGTCGATCCTCGGCGAGAGCTTCCGCGTGGGCGTTCCCGGCGATCTCGCGCGCGGCGACGCGTACGCGAACGACCTCATCTTCGAGCTCGGATTGACCCCGCTCGCGGCGACGGCGACGGGCGCGTTCTCGCCGCCGCCGCCGACGCCGCCGACGCCCGGTCTCTCGCCGCTGCCGCTCGACGTTCTCGACCTCGGAGCGAACGCGACGCCGGCGTCGACGCAGTCGCAGCGCGCGCGCCTCGCCGCGGCGAGACGCGCGCGGACGATGTCGAGGGACCTCGACGTCGGCTCCGCGCTGCGCGAGGAGGCGGCGACGCCGGCGTCGCGCCCCGGGGGGCTGTCGCCGACGCAGATCGCGAAGTTGACGGGCGCGAAGCATCCTTTCGACGGCGGCGGCGAGCGCGTGCGGTCGCCCGACGAGAACCGAGCGCCGTCGTCCTCCCCCGACGACGGGAACAAGGACAAGGCTGTCCGCGAGTGGCTGTTCTCCCCCGAGCGCAAGCGCGCGGACGGGGAGTCGAGCAGCACGCCGTGGGACGAGGAGTCGCTGCTTAGCAGCGTCAGCGGGGAGCGCGCGGTCGCCGTCGCGGTCGCGGCGACGGCGCCGGCGACGGTCGACGCCGCGAGGCTGACCGGCGCGCCCGCGGGTCCGTCCCCGGGCGCGACCGCGGCGGCGAGGGTTTTGACCGGGATGAAGACGAGCGCGGACGCGGACGCGGCGCAGGACGCCGCGCTCGAGAGGCTCTTCGAAGCCGCGGACGACGACGAAGACGACGACGAAGAAGAAGAAGACGAAGACGAAGATGAGGACGATGAAGATACCAGGGAATCCAGGGAGTACGACGACGAGCGCTCAGACGCGCTGTCCGACCTCCCCGACCCGTCGCAGTTCCGCCTCTCCGTCGCGTCGCAGCGGTCGTGGTCCGCGGCGATGGCCGCGTCGTCCGAGGGGGGCGACAGCGGCGGAACCGCGACGGGACAGGGACCCGGGACGGAGTACACCTCGGACGACGGCGACGCGTCGCAGTACAGCCTTCCGAACGCGGACCAGTGGCTGAAGTCCGCGACGGTGGAGTATAACCTCACGAAGCTTGCGCGAGGGGCGGGGGAGATTGTGGATAAGGCGGCGGCGGCGGCGGCGGCGGCGGAGGAAAACCAAATCCAAAAAGACCCGTCGCCGAAACCGCCGCCGGCGCCGTCGGACCGCGCGCGCGCGGACGACCTTCGCGCGCGCATCGAACGCCTCCGCGCGATCGAGCGGAAAGAGCATCGCGGCGTCGTCGTCGCGGACTTCGACTTCGACTTCGACGACGACGACAGCGACGCCACGAGCGGCGTGTCCATGCCGAGTCTCTCCGCGTCCGCGGCGGCGTTTCGAGTCGCCGCGGAAACGTCGGACGACTCCGCAGACGTCTCCGACGTTTTCCCCGGGACGACGCCGGACCAGTGGATGCGATCCGCCGCGGCGCAGCGGTCGTGGGGGGTGGGGCTCGCGGGTATCGAATCGGGCGGGGGGTTGCCTCCGACGCCCGATGTCCCTCGGCGCGGGGTGGCGGCGGCGGCGGCGACGACGGCGACGGCGGCGGAAACTTCCGGAGAAATCGAGGCGGCGGAGACGAGTTCAGATCTCGGGAGCATTCGCGTCGTCTCCCCTCGCGGCGGCGCTTCGGGTTCCACGCGCGCGAAGAAGAAGAAGAAGAAAGGTCGCCGGTGAAGCAAGCGTCTTTAATTCCTTAGTCGTGCGTCTCGAGACGCGCCGGGCGCCTCGGGAGCGCACAGCACGTTGTAGTAGTCTGTCGACGTTCGTCGTCGTCGAAAAAGAGGCGAAGCTCGTCGTCGCGCGCGAACTCGAGGCGGCGCCACTCGCGCGCGCGCGCCGACGCACGCCATGCACGCCCCGCACGCCCCGCGCGTCGCGCGCGCCCTGGGCGCGCTCCTCCTCGTCCTCCTCGCGTGCGCCGCCTCCCCCGCGCTCGCGCGCGGCGGCGTATCGTCCTCGCGCCTCGCGCCGCTCGTCAGCGACGACGTTCGCGCTCGCCTCGCGCGCGGAACGTCCGGCGCGGCGACGGTCGACCCCGCCGCCGCGGCCTACGCCGCCGCCGACGTGGACGACGAGGACGCGGACGACGAGGACGCGGACGACGTCGACGTCGACGGCGCGCACATGGACCGACGCGTCCTCGTCGACTCCCCGCTGCGGCCGTGGCTCCAGCCCACGACGTTCCTGCGCGTCGCGTTGCTCATCATACGCAACGCCGCGCTCGACAACCCGACCGCGGGGTTCCTACAGAGCATCCTGACCACCGAGCTCGCGTACACCGCGTTCACGAACGTCTTCGCGTCGTTCGCCGCGGCGGTGGTTCAAGACTTCAGCCAGGGCGTCAGCAACGAGGGCGCGGTCGCGTCCGAGTGGGTCGTCGACGGCGAGACCGCGCTGGAGAACGTCCTCGCGTCCGAGTTTGTGTACGGCGGCGCGTGGGGCTTCGAGCAGTTTTACGGCGTCGGGTTCGAGATCTCCGGCGACGCCGCGGCGGCGATCCAGCAGTCGCTGCAGCCGACGTGGATCCCGACCAACCTGGACGAGCTCGACCGGAGCTCGGCCGGCGGGAACGGCGCCGCGCCCGCGCCCGGCCCCGCGGGGGCGGACGACGCCGCGAACGCCTCGACGAACGAGACGACGTCGGCGACGCGGCGGCGGAAGCTCCAAGGCACGTCGACGCGCCGCGCGCCCACCCCGCACCCCGGGATCGACGCGTCCAGACGCCGGCTTCTGTCCGACGAGGAAGCGAAGGCGCGGAACCTCCCGAAGGGCGCGCAGCTCATCGCGCAAGTGCGCACGCCGCTGCCGCGCGAAAAAACCAAATCGCAGATCGCCGCCGCGTCGTCCCTCGGGAACGAACGCCGCCGCCGCCGCCTGTTGCAGACGACGACGAACGACACGGCGACGGAGACGGCGACCGGCGACGACGCCGCGTCCGCGCCGACCGCGGGCGAAGAAGGCCGCGACCCGGCGAACGGCGACGTCACCGGCGAAGACGTCGGCGACATCACCGCGAACTGGTTCGACTCTTTCCCCGCGGCGCTCCCCACGGCGATCCGCGACCGCCTCATCGCGCAGCTCGAGGAGTTCCAGGTCAACCCGCAGATCGCCATCTCGCTCGAGATCGCCATCGCGTTCGTCGGCGTCGTCGAGCCCGGCGTGGGGATCGTCAGCGCCGAGGCCGCGGACGAGACGACGATCACGTACGACGTCGTCTTCAACGGGTACGACGCCGCCATCGACGTCGCGGCGACGGGCGAACGCGGGTTCGGCGTCGCGGGAAGCGGCAGCGCGGGCGCCGCCGTCGCGACGGCGATCAACGACGCGAGCGAGATCATCGACGCGGTGACGGACATCCTCGACGAAGTGAACGCGAACGCGGCGGCAGACTTGACCAGGGTCTCCGCGCAGGGCGGACCGTCGAACGCGACGACGAACGCGACGACGAATCCGAACGTCACGACGGCGATGGGCGCGCCCGTGATCATCCCCGCGCACACGAACGCGGAGACGGGACGGAACCCGCGCATATCAGCGACGCGGTACACGAACATGGGGAAGCGCCCGACGCGCGGGCCCAACGCGACGGCGCCGCTTCGCGTCAGCGCGTACTCGGGCCCGACGGACGCGTCCGCGCCCGGCGCCGCGCCGGGCCCCGCGGCGGGGCGGTTCGGGCCGTACGACCCGGACGCGGAGTACGACTACTTCGAGTCCGGGCCGTACGATTACGAGCCGTTCGGCGCGGTCAGCGGGACGTACGCGGTCGCCGTCTCGCTCATCTTCCTGGAGCAAATCTCCCTGAACGGCGGCTCGATCACGATCATCTGAACGCAACAATCTCGTCGCGTCGGAGGGCGTCGCTCGAAGCCTCGAACCGAACGCGCGGCGCGCTGTACATACGCGATCGATTCACCGACGTAGCTCGTGCTTGTTTGTTTGTGTTGTTTGTGTGTATATAATAAAACCAACCCGGCGGACGTGTTCTCGAGGCGACGAAGCGCGCGGAAACTGCACGCGCACTTCCGGAAGCACGTCGTCCGCCTCAAAACTCTAAACGTCTCACTTCCTCTTCACCGCGCCCAACCGCTCCCTCAGGCGATCGATCTTCCCGCTCGTCGGCAGCCCGCGCTCTTCCAACAACTTCCGCACGGTCGCCGCGTCCATCTTATCGATCACCGCCTTCGGAAACTCCGGCGGCGCCGCCTTCTCCGCCTTGACCTTCGCCTCCTTCTCCGCCACCTTCTCCTTCAGCGCGGCGTCCATCTCATTTCGAAGGTTGACGCTCCGAAGCGTCTTCGCCTCCTCCCCCGCCGCGCGCTTCCGCACCTTATCCGCGGTCTCCTGGAGCTTCGCCGTGAGCTTCCCCGCGGCCGCGATGTCCTCCTTCGCCGCGTCCGTCGCGACGACCGCGCCGACGACGACGGTGATGTCGTCCATCTTCCCCCCCAACTTTTTCCCCGTCACCGCGCTCGCCGCGCCCGCCGCAAACGCGTTGAGCATCCCGAGCGGCCCGCTCCTCTTCGCGCCGCCCGCGGACGCCTTCTCCTTCGCCGCGTCCAGCGCGTACGGCGACTCAAACAGCGGGTCCTCCGCGTGATTTCGCGCGGTCCGCGCGAGCGCCTCCGCGGACGCGCGCGCGGCGGACAGCGCGCCCGCGCCCGCGACGGAGAACGCCGCCGCCGTCGCCACCTCGGCGATCTCTTCGTCGAAGACGTTGTCGAATAACCCGTCCGACCCCAGCACGACGAGATCGCCCGGCACGACGTCGATCTCGTACGTCAGCGCGTCGCTCGCGAGGTCCGTGTCCTCGGACAGCGGCTCGTACGCGAGCTGGTACGGGCAGTTGAAGTAGTGCTCCTGCGGGTCCGACGCGCGCACGACGCGTCCGCCGCGGATGACGCGAAAGCCGCTGTCGCCGAGGTTCGCCGCGCGGATCTTCGTGCCGTCGCACGAGACGAGGACGCACGTGCTCGCGCCCGGGAGCTTCGTGTTCTCCTGCGCCTCGCGCATGATCTTCACCGGGTCCGGGGAGAAGAGCGGGTTCTTCTTCGCCGCGTCGAACGCCTTGGCGGCCTCGTACGTGAGCACGCGCGCGTACAGCCCCGGATCGACGCCCTGCTCGTTGACCCCGCCGACGCCGTCGGCGAGGTACATGGCGCCGCCGCCGTCGGGGCCGATCTTCGCGAACCACGCGTCCTCGCCGCCTTTGTCCACCTTGTCCGGGTGCGGGAGGTTCGCGCCCGCGGCGACGAGGGAGTACTTCGACCCCGCGCGCGTGACCAAGAGCGACGATCGCGACGATCGCGACGATCGCGCGCGACCGACGACGATCGCGGAGCGGACGACGCCGAAGCGCATTCGCGCGCCGCCGCGCGTCGAGTCGCTTCCGCCCGCGATCGCGCCGCGCGCGCCGCGGAGGACGCGCGCCGCGGAGGGCGCGAACGGCGTCGCCATGGCGGTCGAGGTGGTCGGCGGCGGTCCGCGACCTCGCGTCGGGGCGCAGTGAAGGCGTCGCCCTCGCGTTATCCTCGTCGAGCCACGTCAGACGTCGGCTCCTGGCTGGCGACGCGCGAGCGTGGCGTGGATCGATCGATCCCAAGCGTCGCGTCGCGCGACACTCCGCTCGCGCGCGCGCTCGCACGCACGACCCCGCGGCACGAAACCTCGATGGCGTCTCGGCTCGCCGTCGCTCGCACGACCACCGTCCTCGCCGCGCGTCGCGTCGCCGCGCCGATCGCAGCCTCGGCGCGTCGTCTCGGAAGAAGCCTCGCTTCCCGATCCCCCTCCCCCTCCTCCTCCTCCTCCTCCTCCTCCTCATCCGTCGTCATGGCCGCGTCCGCCGCCGCGCCCGCGGCCGCCGCGGAGACGAAGCAGGACGTCTCCCCGCGGTGGGACCTCGAGATGCACTTCGGGTACGACTCCCCGAACAGCGCCTCCGTGGACGCGGACATGGACGCCGTCGAGGCCGACTGCGTCGCGCTCAAGTCAAACTTCGAGGGGAAGCTGGACTCGAAGCTCCTCGGCGCGATTCAGCTCTACGAGAAGATCGACATCGCGCTCACGAAGGCGCTGTCGTACGTCTCGCTCGCGTGCGACACGTGCCTGGACGACGACGACGCGCAGAAGCGCAAGGCGAGTCTGATGCAGCGGTACTCGATCATCTCGGGCAACAACCTCACTTTTTTCAGCCTCGAGCTCGCGGATCTCGCGCAGGAGGACCTCGACGCGCAGATGGAGTCCACGCCGGAGCTCGCCAACTACTCCGCGTACATCGACGAGGTGCGTCGGTCGCGGCCGTATAACCTCAGCAAGGAGGTGGAGCGCGCGCTGACCGTCCGCGCGCCGTTCGCGGGGAAGGGCAAGGTGGTTGAGTTTTACGGGAACGAATTATCCCGACTGCGTTTCGAAGACCCGACGGCGAAGGAAGGCGAGCCCGCGGAGGTGAACATGGAGGTGCTGCTCGCGAAGATGACCGGCAGCAAGGACGCGAAGACGCGCTACCAGTGCATGCAGACGCTGAACTCGGGTCTGAAGAATTTCGAGCGCGTCGCCGCGTTGTCGCTGAACATGGTCGCCGGCGGCTGGCACGTCGAAAACGCCGAACGCGGGTTTGAAAACCTCCGGTCGCAGCGCAACCTCGGGAACAACGTCCCGGACGAGGTCGTGGACTCGCTTCTGGACGCGGTGAAGACGACCGGCGTGGCGTACTGCAAGCGGTACTACGCGCTCAAGAAGAACATCCTGAAAGAGACGCAGGGCTTGGACGCGTTCACGTGGGCGGACAGAAACGCCGCGATCGACATCGGCACGGCGGCGGACGAGTACTCGTGGACGGAAGCCGTGGACATCGTCCGCGAGGGGTACGCGAAGTTCTCGCCCACGATGGCGGATCTCTTCACGGAGATGGTGGATCAGAAGAGGATCGACGTCCCCGCGCAGAACGGCAAACGCGGCGGCGCGTATTGCTCGTCCTCCTACGGCAACGGACCGTTCCAGCTGCTGAACTTCACCGGGACGCAACGCGACGTCGCGACGCTCGCGCACGAGTCCGGCCACGGCGCGCACTTCATGCTGTCGTACAAGCAGGGCATCCTGCATTTCCCCCCGCCGCTGACGCTCGCGGAGACGGCGTCAATATTCGGCGAGATGATCGTCTTCCGCGACCTCCTCGCGAAGGCGTCCAC
>MDSW01095078.1_pt1 | contig 18109 bp, 13 predicted proteins | sample 811171 | NCBI WGS metagenome assembly MDSW01 (sample SAMN05326641, study PRJNA326480) | marine metagenome | isolation source: seawater | place: Atlantic Ocean: North West | collected 2012
AAGCGATCGGTCAGTCGAACGTCTTACCGGTCAAACGTTGAAAGGGAAGCGCGGGTGAAGAGTGACGACGGGAAAAGTCCTTAAGGAACGGCGTGCACCCCGCGAACGGGGTCGTATGGGAAGCAGTCTCACCATCGCGTCGTGAATGCGAACGAGCAACCACGCGTCTAACGCCGCGTACCGCCGGACGTCCGCCGACAGCGGCCGCCTCGCCCACAGCGTCCCGTCCCCGCCTAGGTCCGGCGCGAACGACGCTTTGACTTTCGACTTGAGGTGTTCGCTCACGCGCGAGATGGCGGCGGCGTCGGGCCCGGCGGCGGCGTCGACGACGCCGTCGAACGCCGCGAGCGCGTTGGCCTCCGCGGCGGCGCCTTTGCCTAAATGCCGCGCCGCGCATTTAGGGACGCCGGATAACAGCGCGACGGACTGCGACGCCGCGCGGCGTGCGGCGACGTCCGCGAGCTGGATGTCGAACACGCCGTTTAGGGCGATGCCGTGCTGGTGATACAGCGCGTCGGAGTCCACGCGGCAGTCGAACATCAGCTTCGTGATCGACGCGTCCTCGAGCACCGACTTGAGCGTAACGCTCCGATTCGTGGCGTTATTCTCATCCTTCTCCTCTCCGCCGCCGCCGCCGCCGCCGCGCTCGAAGCACGCCTCGGACCCGAGCGCTTGGACGTCGAACAAGTACACCCTCTCGTTCGGGACCGCGATCTGCACGAGCGTCACGCGGCCGATTCGCGACATGGCGACGCCTTCGCAGTCGACGGCGATGACTTTTCCCGGCGCGTTCGCGATGGCGCGCACCGCGCGATCGAGGGCCTCCCCGGGGGAGGATATCACGTCGCACGTGTCGTCCAGGATGTTCAGCACCGCGAGGCACCGCGGGCACTCCTCGACCGGGCGCGCGGCGAGGTCGCCGGAGTCGGACGCTGCCTTTTTCTTTCCCTTTTTCTTCTTCTTCCGCTTCCCCGGGGATCCCTTCACGCCGCCGCCGGTCTCGCGCTCCCACGCGTACGACCCGCCCGCGGCCGAGCCGCCGCCGCCTGTCGCGTAGACTCCAGGCGCGTCCGCGTCCGCGAACGACGCGGGGGGGATGTCCCCGTACGCGGACGACGGCCCCGACGCCGCCGCCGCCGCCGCGCACGTCGTTCCGCAGAATCGATTCTGATGATTCGCGTCGCCGCCGACGACCGCGGTCTTTCGCTTGTACGACGCCCCGCACGCGACGCACGCGAGTCGCGCTTTCTTTCCCATGATGGCGGTCGCGGCGGCGGCGACGCGCGCGGCGCGAAGTGAGCGGCGCGCGTCGTCGACCGCGGCCTCGACGCGAGAGGAGGCGGCGGCGGGGAGGGATAGAGATCGATTCCGTCTCTCGGCGGTGCCGAGCGCGAATCCGCCGACGAACGACGGCGACGGTGAACGACGTCGCGCGCCGCCCGCGCACGATCTCGACGCGCGTTCTCCTCGCGGTGAGGAGGATTCCCCGCACGCCGCTTGAAGCGCGGCGGCGACGTGGAACGCGCCCGCGAGCGCGGACATCAGTGGCGGCCGTCGCGAGAGAGTCCGTAAACTTATTACGTACCAAGGTACCAGGGCGCAAGAGTGCACGCTCCACGGTTCAAGGTTACAGTATTCACCCACCCCTCGGTTTCAACATTGATCGCGTTCCGTTTCAACTTTCATCGACGTTCATCGACGGGTCTGTTCGCGCAAAATGGCGTTTTTTTTTATTTTTGCCGCGGCGCGATGATCGTTTTCGCGCGCTCTGCTCGCGGGCGGCCACACCACACGGCGCGATCACCGCGCGCGACCTCCAGGTGCGCCTCCCTTCCCATCACCCGCTCTCTGCGCATCGCGCGTGCGCGCGCCGCGGCGGGCGCGCCGCGCGATCGCGTTTTCGCGCGCGTCACCGCGCGATCGTGGCTCGCGCGTCGATTCCTCCCAGATCGTCGCCGATTCGTGGCCCCCCGTGGCCCGCGCGGCGATCGACGCTCGAATCCCGCTCGCGACGATCGTCTCTTCGCGCGAAACGAAACGTCGCGGACGGCGTCGCGCATCGCGCGCGGCGCGCGCGCGCGCGTCGACGGCGTCGGAATCGATCGTCGTGCTCTCGCGCGATCGAGCGATCGATCGCGCGGCGACCCGAGCTTCGATCCTCGACGACCGATCACCGCGACGACGGATCCATCCGATTAATATCTCCCAGCCGCCGCCGCCCGCCCGCCCGCCGTTCCTCTGCTGACTCAAAAAACCTTCCGATCAACAGACCTCCACCCGATAAAAATGGGCTACGACGATCGACGCGGCCCCTCCCGCGGCGGCGGCGGCGGCGGCGGCCGCCACAACCCGTACGGCCGCGACGATCGCGGCCGCGACGACTACGAAGAAGAAGTCATCGAGATCTCCACCAATCGCCTCTACGTCCACAACCTCTCCTGGCGCGTGTCCTGGCAAGACCTCAAGGACCACTTCCGCCAAGCCGGCGAGGTGATCCACGCGAAGATCATGACCGAAGGCCCCGGAGGAAGGAGCAAGGGCTGCGGCATCGTGGAGATGGGCACAGTCGACGAGGCGGCAAACGCCATCGAGATGCTCAACGACACGGACCTCAACGGCCGGAACATTCTCATCCGCGAGGACCGCGAGGATAACGGCGGAAGAGGCGGCGGCGGCGGCGGCGGCGGATTCCGCAGCGACCGCGGCTTCGCCGGCCGCGGCGGCGGCCCGGGCGACGGGGACAGGTGCAACAAGTGCGGCGGGATCGGTCACTGGGCGCGGGACTGCCCGTCGCGGATCGACGTCGGTCGCGGCGGCGGCGGCGGGCGGTTCAGGTCCGATCACGACGACCGCGGCCGGGACCACCGCGGCGAGCGCCGCGAGCGCCCGCCGCGCCGCGAGCCCGGCGCCGACGACACGTGCAACCGGTGCGGGAAGACCGGGCACTGGGCGAGGGATTGCCCGGAGCCGAGAAACGACGGCAAGACGGGCGCGCGCGGCCCGGGCGCCGACGACAAGTGCAACATCTGCGGCGAGCTCGGTCACTGGGCCAGGGACTGCCCTAACAAGGACAAGTTCCCCAAGCGCGGCGGCGGCGGCGGCGGCGGCGATGGCGGCGATGAAGGCGCTGGCGACGCCGCGGCGCTCGATAACGATCTCGAGGAGTACAAGGCGGCCGCGCCCGCCGGGGACGCGGATGGCGACGTCGCGATGGAGTGATGAGTGAACGCCGAGGCGGACGCTCTCGTCGACCGCGAGTACGAGTGTACATACACGAGACGTACGGCAGAGACGCGAAGCGAGAGGAGGGAGGAAAGAGGCGAGCGCGCGCGCGACGCATTCCAGTGAACAATTTTTAATAATCGAAACGCACACCGTTCGACAGTTACCATCGCATCCATCGTCGTTAAAAGATCGATCGCCTACTCGTACTAGTAGCTAGAGTCTACTACTAGACCACGCCGCGTGCGCTCTTCCCTAAGACGTCTTACACCGCGTCGCGGTCGCCTCGCACCCCGGGTACAGCTGCCTCACGTCGCTGAACGACTCGTCCGGAAAACACGCGCATCGCGTCTTCCGCCCCGTCCCCGTCCCGTCGTCCTCGCGCACCCCGAACGACACCTCTCGCCGCGGATGCGACGTCCCATCCGGACACCACACCTCGCCGCCCGCCTCCGCGCTCCACCTCGCGTCGCAGTTTGGAAACACCGCCGCCCTCGCCCGCGCCTCCTCCGCTTCTCTCTCCACGCGCTTCCGAACCGCCGACGCGGTCTTCACGAGCTCGAGCTTGTGCTTCGTCGGCGCGCCGTTCACGTCGTAGTAGAGCCCTCCCGCGTGCACGCCGACGCGGCGGTATCGATGCGCGTGCGTCTTTCCGTCGCGGTAAAACTTGAGCCAGTCGTCCACGACGACGCGCGCGCGCGGCTCGAGCCCGTCCAAGCCCGGTCGCAGGTTCTCGTCGTCGTCGAATTTCCCCGTCACGAACGCGCGCGTGGCGTCGCGCGCGACGAAGCCGTGGTAGCTCCCGCCCGGGCCGTAGTGCTTCGCGCCGGCGCCGACGTCGAAGACTTCCCCCGCGATCGCCAGCCACAGCTCGGCGCTCTTCTCGCCGTCCTTCACCTTCAGCTCGTCGTCGTACACGGGGACGTCCGTCGCGCCCGACGTCGCGCCCGGGGGGATCCCGCTCCACGGCTTCGCCATCCACCGCGCGAGGATCAGCGACAGCGCGAAGGAGACGGCGACGATGGCGAGGAAGACGCAGACGACTTCGGCGCCGCGCGCGGAGGAGGAGGACGACGACGACGATGGCCGCGGGCGCGGGCGGCGGGGAGGGCGCGGCGGCGACGCGTCCGCGGAGGCAGGCGGCGGCGGCGACGACGCGTCCGCGGCGGAAGACGAAGCGCTCGCGCGCTTCCGGACGCCCTCGGACATGACCCCGCGCGTCGTCGAAGTGCCGCGGCGCGGGGTCGTCCGAGGACGACGACGCGACGCGGCGCGGCGACGATACCAGTCTGCACTGCACTGGCGGAATTTTTGAACTCAATTCTCGGAGCTGTCCGTCGGAATCCCCCCGAGGGGGGCGGCACAACGGACGCACAACGGAGCGCGCCGCGCGCGTCAACGGTCGAAATCGCACGCGCGAGCCGCGCGACGCGCGCATCGAACGCGCTCGAATCGACGCGGACGACCGGAACGGCGCGAAGACGCCGCGCGAGGACGCGAACGCGCGGCGAACCGCGGTACCCCCGCGGGACGGAATCTGGCACCGACGCCGCGCGAAGAAGACGACGGGAGTGATCGTTTCCGCGCGACGTCATCATCCATCATGAGCCACCTCGGGCTTCGACTGAAGCAGCGCTCGGTGCTGAGCTTCAACACGCCGTCGTCGCAGCAGGCGTCGAACGCGCAGAACGCCGCGAGCGGTGACCTCGCGCAAGCGCCGACGCCGGGGCTGAGCCGGGCGATGAGCGCGATGTGCGTCGAGCGCGGCGGCACGCAAGATTTGGACGCCGCTAACGCGAACGCGAACGCGAACGCGCCGCCGCCGGTCGCGGCCGCGCCGTCGCAGGGCGGCGGCGGCATGGACACCGCGTACATGTCGCAGGGCATGCCGATGTTCACCCCGGACTTCATCACCCCCGTCGACGCGCAGTTCGCGTGCGTGTACGACCCGAACGAGAAGGAAAACAAGGCGCGTTCTTACACTGGTTCCCATACGACCGCGTCGGCGTGGTGAACGCCGATCCTTAAGGACTTTGCCGGGCGATTCTCTCCGCCCATCCCTTGCGTTCAATCCCCGCCATCGACGCCTTTCAACTCCATCTGACGCCTTTGAACTCCACCCCGACAATCGCTCGTATGGAACGACCCTAAGGGCCCGCGGTCCCCCGCGCACCTGTCGCCGATGCGTTCGAAACGCCCCAGGTTCGGCCTCGAGCTCTCCCAGGACATGGGGTTGGGGTCGCTGTCGCAAGGCATGGGCGGGGGGTTATCGCAGTCGCAGCCCGGGCTCGGCGGATCGCTCGGCGCCGGCGGCGGATCGCTCGGCGGCGGCGGCGGTATGGCGTGCAGTCAGGAGTTTCTCGGGCGCGGCGGCGACTCCAACGGCGCCGCCGACGGACTGTTTCGCGTCCCTGCGCCGCGGGGCCCGATGAAAGGCCGCGGATCGTCCGGGGGCATCCCGCGCGCGGCGCCGTCGCCGCCGTGCCACCGGAACGCGTTCCTGCCGTCGCGCGATCAGCCCGCGGAGACGCCCGCGCACGCGCGCGTCGGCGGCGCGCCCACGCCGGCGGCGGCGCTCGCGACGATGTCGCGGCTGCGGACGGATTTCGTCGACGTCGGCGTCGTCGGCCGCGGCGGGTTTTGCAAGGTGTTTAAAGTCATCGGCCGTCTGGACGGCGCGCAGTACGCGGTGAAGCGCACGGAGAAGAAGTTGCAGACGGAGCGAGAGAAGCTCGAGGCGCTGCGGGAGGTGCAGGCGATGGCGAGCTTGGGCGGCGGCGGCGAGCACGTCGTTCGGTATTTCGGCGCGTGGATGGAGTACGACCACCTGTACATTCAGGTACGTCACGCGTGACTGTCCCCATACGACCGCGTTCGCGTTGTGAACTTCATTCCTTAAGGACTTTCTCTCCCGGCGCGCGTTTCTCTCCGCCCAGGGTCCCTCGCTGCTTTCAATCCCGACGCGCCTCGACGCCTTTCAACTCCTTCAACTGACGCCTTTCGACTCCGCCTCGAACGGCTCTCAGTTGGAACTGTGCGACGGGACGTTGTCCGAACTGAGCGCGCTCTCGAACGCCGCGACGGAAGCGTCGCTCGTGAGCGGCGTCCCGGTCCCGGCCGGGGTGAAGATCTTCGACGAGGCCGCGGTGATTGAGGTGTTAACGCACGTGTGTCGCGCGTTACGGTACGCGCACGCCAGAAACGTCGCGCACCTGGACGTGAAGCCGGACAACGTGTTGCACCGAAGGGGCGCGTATAAGCTCGCCGACTGGGGCCGCGCCGCGCCCGTGGACGGGATCGGGTGGACCAAGGGCGGCGGCAAGGGCGACGGCGGCGGGAGCGGGAGCGGTGGGAGCGGCGGCGGGAGCGGCGGGCGGCTGGTTTCCGTCGAGGAAGGCGACGCGAGATACCTCGCCCCGGAGCTTCTGCGGGGCGACTTTGGCGTCTCCGTCTCTTCCTCCTCTGGCGACGGGGGGTCGTCGGAGGACGCGTCGATGACGTCCTTATCCGGGCCGTTATCCGACTCGCAGTGCTCGCTCGGCGTCCCCGGCGACTCCTCCTTCGTGGGGTTAGACCGCGCGGACGTCTTCTCCCTGGGCGCGACCGCGTACGAGCTCGCGCGCCGCGCGCCGTTGCCGTCGAGCGGCGACGAGTACCAGGCGCTCCGACGCGGCGTCGGCGTGCGGCCGCTCGGGGAGGGATGGTCGGACGGGTTCCACGCGCTGATCTCGAGCATGATGCGCGAGGCGCCGGGGGAGCGGCCGAGCGCGAAGCGACTGATGCGCGAGGGGTTGCTGAGCGGCGACGGGGGGGGGGCAGCGCGTGAGCGCGCGCGTGAGGCCCGGGGAGGGGAGCGAGAGGGAGAGAGGGAGGGAGAGTTCGACGAAACTCGCGTCAGACGACGACGGAAAATTCAAAAAGTCAACACGACGAATCGTCCCGTCCCGCGGAACACATCAATCACATCGCGACCATCGCGACCACGACGCGCGCGAGGGACGGCCGGCCGCGATGCCGTCGCCCGACGCGAAGGGCGATACCCCCGCGGGCGCGCTCGCCGAGGTGATGCGACCCGCGGACCCGCTCCTTTCGTGGCTCGAGCGCCTCCTCTCGACGGACGACGACGACGACGACGTCCGCGTCTCGTCCGTCGACGACTGCCTCGACGGCGTGCTCCTCACGCGCGCGCTCGCGAAGCTGGACGGCGAGCCCGTCACCGCGGGCGGGACGATCGGCGCGGGCGACGACACGCACGCCGCCGCCGCCGCCGCGATGCCGGGGCTCCACGCGTCGTTATCCCACGCCGGGCTCGCGCGCAGGTGCGCGCCGCACGTCGTCGCGATGTCGCGCGGGGAAGCCGCGGGCGCGCACGATCTGCTGCGCGCGGTGTACAAGCACTATCTCGCGAACCACGCGCATCGCATCCACGTCGCGAGCGCGAAGAAGGCGGAGGAGAAGGAGAAGAAGAAGGCCGCGGACGAGAGAGAAGAGGCGCACGACATCGCGAGCGTGAGGCTGAAGGACCCGGAGACGCGATGGCACGCCGCGGGCGCCGCCGCGAGGCTCAGCGTGGACTTCGATTCCGACGGCGACGACGACGACGCCCCCGTCGACGCGCCCGCGACGGGCGACGGCCCCGAACCGAGCGCGACGCCGCGCCCCACCGCGGACAGGGCCTCCCGCAGAGCCGCGGCCGCGAGGCTGGCGCTCATGGAAGGCCCGCCGTTGGACCCGGACGCGTACGTGTCCGAGCCGCACTGGGCGCCGCCGCCGGCGCGCGTCGACAGCGCGAGATACGGCGGCGCCGCCGCGTCCGTCGCGGCGTTCGGCGGCGGCGACCGCGATGGCGGCGCCGGCGCCGCGACGAAGCTCATCGGGAAGGTGGAGATCGACGTCGACGTCACCGAGGAGGGCGAGGGACCGGTACGCGCGGAGGAGGAGAGTCCGAGCGCGGGGACGGGGGCTGGGGGGGGGTTCGTGGCGAGCCCGGCGGAGCGACGCGCCGCCGCCGCCGCCGCCAAATCCGCCGTCCCCGACGACGACGACAAAGAGAACGACGAGGCCACGCCGTCGTTGTACCCTTCGATCAACCCGCACGGCACGCACGCGTTCGCGCTCGAGCTCGAGGGGAATAAACGCCTGGACCGAGCGACGGCGGCGGCGCGAAGCGCGAAGATATCCGCGAAGCACGCGACGAGCGACGCGAATTCGCTCGCGTCGTCGCGCGAGACGTCGCGAGCGGCGAGCGTCCGCGCGTCGCTGAATCGCTCCGAGGCGTCGAGCGCGTTCCCGCCGCTGCCGCCGCGGGAGGACGACGAATCCGAGGACGAGGACGCGAGGGCGTCGCGGACGCTGAAGGAGGAGCGCGCCCAGATGGCCATCTTCGAGGCGCGTATTCCTTACACTGGTCCCCATACGACCGCGTCGGCGCGGTGAACGCCGATCCTTAAGGACTTTTCCCGGCGATTCTCTCCGCTCACGCCTCGGTTTCAATCCCCACCCTCGACGCCTTTCAACTCCGACTGACGCCTTTCAACTCCACCCCGACATCATCTTCAAGGCGGCGGCGGCGCGGCTCGAGGCTGAGGGCGAGCGTCGACTGGACGTCGTCGAGGACGCGAGCCGACGCGCGAAAGAGGCTGCGGAGGCGTCGTCCGCGATCGCGTCCACCGCGGCGTCGATGGAGCCCTCGCCCGCGCAGTCCCCCGCGCGTCTCCCCCGCGCGTCCCGGGGAGCCGCCGCCGGCGCCGCCGCCGCGTCGCGTTCGATGGACTTTTCGGCGGCGCGGTCGAGCGGCGAGTCGTCGTCTTCGCGCGCCGCGGGCGGTCCCCCGAGCGGGGACACGACGATCTCGAGCATGAACTTTGGCGGGTCGTCGTCCTGGCGCGGCGGGAAACCCCTCGCGGGCGACTCCGTCATCCCCGAGCACGCGCGGCGGAGCGTACTCGATCGACTCTCGACGCTCCCGATCGAGGCGGACGACGACGACGAAGACGAAGACGTCGACGCCGACGCCGAAGCGCGTCTGAACCGCGAGGCGGCGTCGTTGCGCCAGAGCATCGCGTCCCTTCGCGCGTCGCTGACCATCTCCGAGTCTGGAACGTCGACGCGGCGAATGGAGACGGACGACGAGGCGGAGGCGGCGGACGACGCCGTCGCGGAGGAGTGGGAGCGCGCGGGTCGATTGAGCATGCGATCGGACGAGGGCGAGTCGACCGCGACCGCGACCGCGACCGCGACCGCGGCGGCGAGCCCCGGCGGCGGCGGCGGGAAGAAGAGCGTCGCCGCGGCGGCGCAGGAAGCCGCGCTCCTCGCCGCGGCGGAGGCGGAAGCGAAGGACGCGGAGGAAGCGATGCTCCCGTCGCCGCCGTCGGAGTCCCCGGAGCCGAGCCCGGCGCCGTCGTTTCGACGCGTCAGAGGAGGCGACGCCGCGGCGAGGATGGCGCTCGACGCGAAGCGGCGGCAAATCGAGAGCGAAAAGACGGCGAAGGAGAAGGCGCGCGGGGAACAGAGGCAGGCTGCGGGCAGAGAGGCGCTGATGCAGTTCTTCGCGAGTAAGGGCGGTCTGGACGTGTCGCCCGGACGTAAGAAGCGGACGCCGACGAAGCCCACGGTGGTCGGGAAGGAATTGCTGCTGAACAGACGCCGCGGCGGGGACTCGTGTCCCTCCCCGGCGAGACAGTCCGCGGAGAAGAAGCGAGACGAGGAGACGAAGTGGATCGCGAAACAAGCCGCGGAAGCGGCGGCGAACGCGAAGCGCGCCGCGGAGGAAGCCGCGGCGGCGGCGCAGCTCGCGGAAGACCTCGCGGCGGCCGCCGCGGAGGCGGAAGAAAAGGAAAAGGAGACGCCGACGACGCCGACGCCAACGAAAAAATCTACGTCGACGCGCGTCGAACCCCCGCTGCCGCGCGTGGCGACGTACGACGTCGAAAAAGAACGCGAGGCGAGAGCCCTCGCGGCTGCGGAGCGCGCGACCAAAGACGCCGCGGACGCGCAAGACGCGGTCGTCCGCGCCGCGGAGGCGGCTGCGCGCGCCGCCGCCTTCGCCGCCGCGCCCGGCCCGAGACCCATCCCGGCGATCCCGCCGCCGCCGCTGCCGCGCGCGGCGACGCTCACGCCCGAACGCGCGCGAGACGCGAAGGCTGCGGCCGCGGCGGAGCGCGCCGCGCGTGAACGCGCGGCGCTCGCGGAGGAAGCGCTCGTCCGAGAAGAGTCGCGCGCGCTGTTGGAAGCCCCGGGGCTGGACCCGACCCCGGCGGCGGGCGCGTCGTCGCCGTCGCCGCCGCCGCGCGTCGCGAGGCTCGGCGATCCGAACCTCGCGCGCGAGGAGAAGGCGAAGGCTGCGGCGGCGCGCGCGGAGCGGCTCCAGCGCGCCGCGGAGGCGGCGATCGCGGAGGCTGCCGCCGCGGCGGCGGAGGCGGCGGCGTTTCTGAACGCCCCGGGGCCGGACCCGATTCCGTTGCGCGTCGCGCCGAGGTCGCTGCCGCGCGTCGCGCGCTCGCCCGAGGAGATCGCGGCGGAGGAGGACGCCAAGGCGAGAAGAGAAGAAGCCGCGCTGAGAGCGGCGGCGGACGCCGCGTTCGCCGCCGCCGCCGCGGACGCGGAGGCCGCGATGAACGCCGCGGCGCGAGAAGCGGAAGCCGCCGACGCGGAAGCCGCCGGCTCCGGCTCGCCGCCGCCCGCGTTCCCGGAGTGGTTCGGCGCGGTCGACGACGACGAGCTGCTCGTGGACGACGACGACGCCGCGGGTGCGGGAACCGCCGCCGTCGTGGACGGGTTCGAATCCGGGGCGTCGAACCTCCTCGTGCCGTCCGACGCCGCGCGCGAGCTCGAGGAACGCGACGCGTGGGAGGAACGCCGACGGACAGAGTGGGAGCGGCAGGACGCCGAGCAGCGCGAGCGCGAGGCGCGGGAGAAGGCGCGCGCGGAAGCGTTCAAGGGCCTGAAGGGCGAGGCGATGTGGATCGACGTCGGCGGGTGGAAGAGAGACGCCGACGCGGGGGTGCCGAGCGGGGCGTGGGGCCGGGACGCGTTGTCCAAGAGCGGCGGCGTGGAGCCGACGCTGGGACACGACGCGGTGACGTCGCGCTCGTTGGCCGCCGCCGCCGCGGAGCGGATGGCGAGGGCGAGCGAGGGCGCCGCGGCGATCGACGCGCGACGCGCGAGGAGCGCGCGGGCTGGCGGGTGCGTTCTGTACACCGGTCCCCATACGACCCCGCACGCGAATCCTTAAGGACTTTTCCCGGCGCATCTCTCCGCCCACCCCTTCCTGTCAATCCCCGCCATCGACGCCTTTCAACTCCACCCCAGAGGAAGAATGTCGGACGGTCGTCGGAAAACGTCCGACGCCGCCGTCGTCCCGGCGTATCGCCCGTCGCAACGACTGTCGAACAAGAAGATCGTCCGCAACGCGCTGTCGCACGTGTGCATGGCTGGCGCGGCGATGCAAAAAGAACGCGACGACGCGCTCGCGGCGTTGGACGCGGTCCCCGCGGAAGTCGCCGTCGTCTTCGTCGTGCTCTTCCGGGAAAACACGTTCCCGTTGAAATTTCGCGCGTTGTACGCGTTGACGCGAGATCCGGAGAACGAAACCGTGGAGCGACTGGTGAAGATTCACGGCAAGAGCGGCCCTAACGTGGTGCCGCTGTATAACGTGGACAGCACGATGAAGTACGACAGCGGCACGAGGGAGTTTAAGGCGCTGAACACGAGCGCTCTGACGCCTTTGACGACGGCGATCACCCTGGCGAGGACCGCGGCGAGGTGAAAAATTAAGTCTAATTATGTCAACGCGGAGTATAGACTACGTATATGTACGCTATGTAGTAACGCCCACCTCGCCGTTCGTCGCTCGACGCGTCGATCTCTCCTCAGTCGACGGAGCCTCCGTCCACGGCGGCGATCTTCTCCCTCTCCTCGAGCCGCGCCTCCAGCGCCTTTATCTTCTTTATGTAGTCCTTTTCCTTTTCTTCGTCGTCGTCCTCGAAAAACAACAGCGGAAACATCCCCAACAGGCATCCGATCGAGATGCCGATCACCGCGCCGAGCATCCGCATCAACCGCGGCCCGCTCTTCGCCGCCTGCGCCGCGGTCAACTCCGGGTTCTTGAACCCCCACCGCTCGGCCATGAGCTCGATCTTGGACGAGAAGCCGACGCCGGCGATGTCGCTGAGCAAGTTCCCGAGCCCCGCGGCTGCCATCGTGGACAACGCGAACGTCGCGCCGACTTTCAGCTCGATGTACTCCCCCGCGGTGATCATCAGCGCGTTATCCATGAACCCGAACCCGATGAACGGGATGCACTGCGCGGTGAATATCGCGAAGAGCACCTTGTTATCGATCACGACGTCGCCTTTCCCCGCCGCGCGCATCATCGCGGCTTCCAGCCCCGGCCCGCGTCGTTGCGCTCGGTCGAACACGCGCCCGAGGAGGATGTTGAACTCGCTCCTCGAGAGGACGCCGCTCTTGTCTATGTCCGCTTGCTTCCACAGCGCGTTGACTTCCTCCGTGGTCATGCGCTTGGTCTTACCCCCGCGCGCGGCGAAGACGAGGCCTTCTAATCGATCCGTCGGGCACGCCGCGTCTCCGGGGGAGACGCCTCCTCCTCCTCCTCCTCCTCCTCCTCCTTCTCCCGCGGCGTTGGACTCGTGCGCGACGAGCGCTTCTAACATCGCGGTTCTCTGCGCGTCCGAGAGCTGCTTGATGAGCTCGCTCGCCGCGGGGAGCTCGCTCGGGATGGACGCCGCGGCGCCGGGGGAGGAGGACATCCCGCGTGACGTCGACGTCGTCGAGTCCCGACCCCTCGCTCCTCCCCCCGCGCGCGCCCCTCGCGTCGTCGCGCCGACGACGAGCCCGCGCCGGGACGCGGGCGACGCGCGCGATGCGACGATCGCTTCCGTCGCGGCCGACGCGGACGTGGACGCGACGGCGGCGACGCGTCCCCGAGCGGCGCGGCAGACCGCGCGCGCAGCCATGGCTCCCGCGAAGGAAAAATCGCCTCCGCTCGTCCGGCGAACGGGACGAAAGGACGCTCGGAGACCGCGCGTGCGTCCTCTGCCGCGCGTCGACGACGCGCGCGCGCGCGTCGACGAGGATACCCGCGGCTCCGAGAGATCGAGAGCCGCGCGCGCGAGGCGTTATGACCGGCACGCGCGCGCCGTCGACGCGACGCGCGGGTGATGAGGCGCGCGAGCCGTCCGAACTGGACGACGCGGCGCGTAGAGGTCACGAACGAAAACTGTCTGACAGCTGTGCAAAAAGAACGAGTCCAGTCGCGCGCGCGACCGCGTTCGTCGTCCGTCCATTCCATTCGTCTGTCGTCTGTATACACACGTCGAGCGCTACGTGCTCGTCTCTAATCACCCGCCCCTCCCGTCGCGTCGCCGTCGTCGCGCGCGCAGCGCACACGCCGACGGTTCGCGTCCCGTAATATGAACCGTCGCCATCATCGCGAATCCCCCGGCCCGTACACGCGCACCACGCCGTCGGTGAACCCGAGCGCGAAGGACGACGCGCCGAACGATTGACTCTCCGCGCCGAACCCAAACGCGGCGGCGCGCAGCGACACGATCTCGCCGTCATCGTTAACGCCATGCCCCCAGCCGTTACGCACGAACCCGTTCCCACCCCCCGCGGACGCCATCCCGTCCGAGATGTTCCACTCCGACGCTGTGGAGCCGTCGGTGACGTCAAACGCGGACACGACGTCGCCGTTGGCGGCGACGGCGAGCGACCCCGCGGACGTCGCGAACGCGGGCGCGAAGGACGCGTTGCTGATGTGACTGTTCGTATTCTCCGTCACCCCCGCGACGTTTCGCATCGTCCGCACGGGCGCGTACCCCGCCCCGGACTGCCTCCACGCGGTGACGTCCCCAGTCGTGGACAACGTCGCGAACTCGCCGCCGGAGGTCTTCGCGACGCCGCACCAACGCGTGCCGGGCTCGCGCGACTGCAGCCGCGTCGGCCGCGACGACCCCGACCCGCCGTTCCGTAAGTCGAACACCTTCGCGCCGTTCGACGCGACGACCGCGACCGACGCGGGCGCGGCGCCGGCGACGTCGCCGTACCCGCCGAGCGCGAGCGAGGACACGCGCGCGGCGCCGGCGACGTGCAAGGTCATCACGGGCGCGCACCCGGCGTTGGAACGCGCCGCGCCGCCGACGGACCTCCGCGAGCTCCCTCTCGGGCCGACGCGCGTGTCCCACACGAACACGTCCCCGCCCTCGCCCGCGGCGACGACGATCGAGCTCCCTCTCTCCCCCGCGGCGACGCACGAGAGCTCCCGCGCGGCCGTCTCGTCGTCGTCGCCGTCGCCGCGGCACGACAGCCCGCCGAGCTCGCGGCCGTTGCTCAGGTCGACGCGCGCGATGCCCTCCGCGGCGTCCGCGGGGACGAGGTACGCCTCCGTCCCCGCGGACGCCGCGTCGACGATCCCGCACTTGGGCCCGCGGACCATCCCCGCGGCGCGGCGCGCGCCGGCTTCGAACAGCCGGACGCAACCATCCGAGGTGGCGGTCATGAGCATCCTCGGCGCGGCGTCGGACGCGTCGACGGCGCCGCCGAGGAAGTGGAGCGCGACCACCTCCTTCTTCAGCTCGATCGTTTGAATCGGGCGCTTGTACGTCGCGACGAGGGCGGCGCCGGTGGCGGGCGGCGCCTCCGCGGGCTCCGGGACGAGCGCGGGCGCGGCGGCGACGTCCTGGGCCGTCGCCGTCGCCGTCACCGTCGCCGTCGCCGCCGCCGTCGCCGCCGGGGCCTGGACCTTGACCTCCGCGCCCGCCGCGGGCGGCGGCGCCGCGTTCTCGGGGACGCCGTAGCCCATGTCCATGACGATGAACCCGTCCGCGTCCATCGCGGGGCCTCCCGCCGCCGCCGCCGCCGCCGAAGACGTGTAGACGCTCCCGCCGCCCGCGGCGACGGGCGTGAGCGGCAAAAACTCGCCGCCGCCGCTCTCGCCGCCGCCGCCGCCGCCCCCCGCCGCATACGCCGCCGCGCGCGAGATGGCGTCCACGGCGCTCTTCGGCGACGCCCCCTCGGGCGCGCGCAGCATAATCGACGCGTAATCGAACGGCGCGAGCGGCGGCACGTTGCCCTCGCCCTCGAGCGTCGTGCGCATGAGATGCCGCGAGAGCTCCGCGGCGCGCAGAGCGAGCTCCGACTCTTCCCGCTGCAACTCCCGGAGTCTCCGCGCGACGGCGTCGGACTCCGCGTTCTTCTGCTGGATCGCGCGTCGGCACGCCAGGAGCTCGTCCTCGAGCGCTTTCGACGTCGTCGTCGTCGCGACCGGCGCGGGGGGTTTCGGGGCGTTCTGGTACGACGCCGCGACGCGAGCGGCCCAGCCAGACGGCGCCGGCGCCGGCGCGGGCGCCGGCGCGGCGGCGGGGACGCCGGAGGGTTGACCCGCGGGCCCGTGACCGCTCGCGCCACCACTCGCGCTCACCCCGTGCGTCACCGCCTTCACCGCGGCGGCGGCCATCTCCGTGAGTTTCCTTCTCGTCTCCTCCTCCTCCTTCATCATCGCGCGCTGCGCCGCCTGCTGCGCCGCCATCTGTCGTTGAAGCTCCTCGCGCATTCGAAATTGCTCCGACGCCGCCGCCTCGGCTTGCTTCCGCGCCTGATCCGCCGCGAGCTTCATCTGCCACGACTGCTGCTCCAACGCCTCTCTCTGCGCCGCGAGCTCGCGCTCTTGCATCTCGAGCTTCTTCTGCAACATGCTCGTCTGCTGATGCACGACGTAGGACTCCTCCGCGGCTCTGTGCGAGTGCTCGTGCGTCATGTGCGCGACGCGTTCCATCATGTTCGTGAGCTGCGTCGCTTGCTGCTCGTGCCACGCCTTGGAGTTCCGCGCCCACTGCGGGGTCTGACCGTTCGGCGTTTGCGATCGTTTCGCGTTGAACGGGGTCGCAGCACCGACGCCGGCGCCGGCGGCGGTAGGGGGGTGCGGGAGCGGCGATCGCGTCGAGGGCGTCGGGGCCGCGAGGGGAGACGCCGCCGCATCCGCGGCGGCGGGCGCCGGCGCCGGTTCGATCGTGTCGACGTACGCCGCGGCGACCGCGGCCGCGCGCACGCCGTCCTCGACGACCGCCGCTTCCTGGACGATGACCTCATCGACCTCCGGCGCGGGCGCGGGCGCGGGCTCGACTTCGACCGGGGGCGCTTCCGATGTCTCCTCCTCCTCCGCGGGCGCGGCGGCGGCGGCGGCGGGGGCGGCGGCATCCTCCGCCTCCTCCTCCTCCTCCTCCGCCCACGACTCCTCCATCGCCCTGAGCGCGACCGTCGCGGCGTCCAGGGCCATCGTCGGCGTCGGCAGATCCCTCGGCGCGAGGCCGAGATCGTGCCCTCCCGTGAGCTCCGCCATCGCGGGCGAGTTCCACTCCGCGACAGCCGCCGGCGCCGCCGCCGGCGCCGGGGAAAACGTCGCCGTCGCCGGCGCCGGCGCCGCCGGCGCCTCGCCTTCATCCTTCGCGTCTTCCTTGACGGGCGCGTCGACGAGAGGCTCAGCCTCGGGCATCGTCATCGCCATCGTCCGCGGCGGCGGCGGCGGCATCAGCGTCGCGTCGTCCGGTTCCTCCGCGACTTCTTCTTCGTCGACTTCGTCCGGCTCGTCGTCGTCGTCGTCGTCGTCGTCGTGACTGGTTCCCATACGACCGCGTTCGCGTGGTGAACGCCGTTCCTTAAGGACTTTCGCCGCGGAGAACGGCGTGATGCTCCCCGGCGCCATCGTCTCTCTTCGCTCCGCGGCGGCGGCGGCGGCGGCGTCGCCGTCGCGGCGGCGCGCGCTCGGCGGCGTGAGCCTCGCCTCCGTCGCGGGGACGAACGCTCCGAGCGGAGACGTCACGTCGACCAGGGTGTTTTCGTTGTGCGCGAGCTCCGCCATCGGCGAGCGCGGAAGATTCTGCGCCGGGGACAGCGGGGGCAGATTCTTCCCCGGGGTGTAGGAACTCGGGCGCGGGTACGCGCCGCGGACGACGCGCGACGGCGTCCCGAGCTTGCTTCCCCCCGGCGTCCTCGACGCGAACTTCGGGCGCGCGCTTCGTCCCGGGGTCATCGCCGCGGACGCGGGCGAGCGCGCGTCGAGCTTGCGCGACGTCGGTCCCGTTCGCGGGGAGAGATGATGCGCGGGGGCGCCGACGTTTTCTTTCGCGCCGGGACCGCGCCACGCCGGGCGCGCGGAACCGGGCGTCTTCCCGGGAGTTCGGAACGACGGCGCGGCCGCGACGGGGGCGATGTCGGTCTCGACGCCCGCGTTGGACGGCGCGCCCGCGATGGGGGGGCTGTTCCTCGCGCTGCGGCGCGGCGCGCCGCGCGTCGCCATCTCGCCGGACGACGACGACGACGACGGACGAGATGCGATGGACGCTCTCCGCGACGCGAGGACGACGCGCGGGCGACGCGAGGGCCGCGGCGTGCGATGCGACGAACGACGCGACGCGCGCGGGGTTCGGGGACGAACGGTCCCGTGTGGCTCGACGCGGGTGCGGCGGCGCGCGCGGGGACGGTGTGCGACCGCGCGCGGCGCCCACGCTTCGGTCCCCTCCGGCCTCGGAACTCGCGACGGTTACAAACGGTCACAAAAATTCGCTCGTCAGAACCTCAGATGTTATTTTTCACGCTTGTCATCATCGCCGATAGCGCGAAGGCCCTCTCTCTCTCATCCCCCTCTTCTCTTCTTCTCCCTCCGATCAGCGCGCGTTCCCCTCGAGCTCGTCGTCGAGGTCGAAATCGAACTCGGTCGCGGCGTTCACCTTGAGCGGCTCCACGGCCACCTTGGCGATCGGCGCGCCGTACTGAGGGTCGTTCCATACGAGCGAACGTCGGAGTGGAGTTGAAAGGCGTCAGTTGGAGTTGAAAGGCGTCGAGGTGTGTCGGGATTGAAAGCGAGGGCTGG
>MDSW01216504.1_pt1 | contig 18104 bp, 17 predicted proteins | sample 811171 | NCBI WGS metagenome assembly MDSW01 (sample SAMN05326641, study PRJNA326480) | marine metagenome | isolation source: seawater | place: Atlantic Ocean: North West | collected 2012
CTTAAGACAAAGTACCATTGGCGCAGAAAGGCTTGACTTCCGAGTTCGGAATGGGATCGGGTATTACCCCTTCGCAATAATTACCAGGCGTTAAATTTATACCTAAAAAAAAAATATTGTAAACAATGAATTGTTATTTTTTGATTTCAAATTAATATTTTTGTAAAAAAGCTGTTATATAGTGCCTAATATCTATTTTTCCAAAGTATTTATAAACCTTATTTGACAAACTTCTGTTGCTTAAAGCAGAAGCATATCTCTCACCAGCTCTAGACGGCACATATTTAATTTTAGTTTTAAAAAAATTTGCAATTTGCTTAATGCTATAACTTCGCTTATTGGAAATACTATAGTGTCTACATTTATTTTGTTTCCAAGCAATATAGCAAACATTTATTGTATCCTTAATATGAGTAAATCTTCTAGTTTGAGTTCCTGGTTTTACAACGGTCAGAGGTTTATTGTTTCTATAAAGATATTCAAAAATTCCAATAACAGTTGCCATATTACCTTTTTCAATTTGACCAGGACCATAAACATTATAAAAATATATAACCTCATATTTAAGTCCAAACCATTTTTTTAAATTTTCTAATAACTCAAGATTTTTTGCTTTTGTAAAAGCATATGGTGACAAATTTTTATCTCTTCCTCGGTGGCCGAGGCTTGCTGATGTTGCAGAGTAAACTAATTTAACCTTGTTGTTTAAACAAAACTTGAAAACAGCATGCGATCCAATCGAATTAGATTCGATACATTCGTTCATTTTTTTAAAACTTTGAAATATTCTTGCAAATTCACCAAAATGAAAAAGTGAATGTATTCTATTTTTGTAAGATGCCAATATATTGGAAATATTTTTTGTATGATTATTAATATATTTTATTCTTTTATTTTTTATATGATTTTTTTTAGTTCCTGAAGAATAGTTATCTATACATATAATTTTGTATTTAGTTTTATTAAGCAAACTTAAGATTAAATTAGAACCTACAAAACCCGCACCTCCAGTAACAACAATAATATTTTTTGACATAATTTAATATTTGCTTTGTTTTTTTATATAGTCTTTATAAGTTTCCCAAATTGCTACTTTTAAATTTATTTTGGGCTTCCATCCATATTTTTTTGCGAGAGAAATATTTAGAACTTTTCTTGGAGTTCCATTGGGCTTGGTCTTATCTAGCGTAATTTTTATTTTTTTTTCTGGTATAAGGATTTTAAGTATTAATTGTGCATAATATTTAATTGAATAATCTTTCCCAGATCCAATATTTATTAAAGGTTCTTTAATTTTTTTATTCATAAAAAAAACGCACGCATCGGCTAAATCATTTACATATAAAATTTCTCTTTTGGCTGACCCATTGCCCCATAAAACTAATTGTTTCATTTTATTTAATTTAATTTTATGAACTTTTCTTATTAAAGCAGGAATAAAATGCGAATTTAACTCATCATAATTATCATTTGGTCCAAAAGTATTTGTTGGCATTAATGATTTAAAATTAGTTTTATACTGAGCATTATAGCTTTCGCACATTTTAATCCCTGCTATTTTAGCCACTGCATATGCATCATTTGTTTTTTCCAAATGACCATCAAGTAAATAATTTTCTTTGATTGGTTGTTTACATAATCTTGGGTAAACACAGCTAGATCCTAAGAATATTAAATTTTTTATTCCAGATAGATAAGCTGAATGAATTAGATTCGACTGTATAGTTAAATTTTCATAAATAAATTGAGCCTTATATTTATTGTTTGAATAAATTCCACCAACCTTTGCTGCTGCAATAAATATAAATTTTGGTTTTTTTTTTTTTAAAAATTTAAAAACTTTATTTTGATTTGTTAAATCCAAAATAGACCTATTGGCAGTTATAATTTTTTTATATCCTTTTTCTTTTAATTTTCTTACAATTGCACTGCCTACTAATCCATTATGTCCTGCAACATAGATTTTTGAATTTAAATCGATCATTAAATAAGATTTTTTAATTCGACACTAACCATTTCTTTAACAAGTTCTTTAATATTTATAGTTGGTTTCCAATTAAGTTCTTTTTTAGCTTTTTTAGCATCTCCTAACAAAGTATCAACTTCGAGAGGTCTAAAATATTCTTTATCACATTTAACCAAGCAGTTACCATTTGAATCGTAACATTTTGAATTTATTCCTGAACCCTTCCAATTATATTTAATTTCTAATTCTTTTAGAACAAGATTTACAAATTGTTTAACAGTATACTGTTTACCTGTTGCAATTACATAGTCTTGAGGTTTTTTCTTTTGCAACATTTTCCACATTGCTTTCACATAGTCTTTTGCATGTCCCCAATCTCTTTTTGCATCTAGATTACCAAGATATAAAGTTTTTTGTTTTCCAAGTTTAACTTTACATAAAGCTGAAACTATTTTTCTTGTTACAAATGTTTCTCCTCTAACTGGGCTTTCGTGATTAAATAATATTCCGTTACATGCAAAAATATTATATGCCTCTCTATAGTTTACTGTTATCCAATGAGCATAAACTTTTGCAACACCATAAGGACTTCTTGGATAAAAAGGAGTTTTTTCATTTTGTGGTATCTGCTTTACTTTACCAAACATTTCAGAAGTTCCCGCTTGATAAAATTTTGTAAATTTTTCAAGTCCATGAAATTTTATTGCTTCAAGAATTCTTAATGCACCTATCGCATCTGCATTTGCAGTATATTCAGGAACTTCAAAAGATACCGCTACGTGCGATTGTGCTGCTAAATTATAAATTTCATTTGGTTTAATTTTCTTAATTAAAGATGAAACAGAAATTGCGTCAGTTACATCCCCAAAATGTAAAAAGAAATTTCTTTTTTTTTCATGCGGGTCTTGGTAAAGATGATCTACACGTCCTGTATTAAAAGATGATGATCTTCTTTTTACACCATGAACATAATACCCCTTATTAATTAAAAATTCAGCTAGATATGATCCGTCTTGACCTGTTATACCAAATATTAGTGCAATTTTTTTTTTCATAAGTTCTTATATAATCTGTTTATATATATAATCGAATGATTTTCTAAAAGGCATTTTAATTTTAAAAATCCTGCTAAAACCATTTTTAGTTAATAAATCATGAATATCTGAAAATTTATAGTTTTTTTCAACCATATCGTCATAATGATGTTCAAAATAGATAAATTCAACATTAATAATTTTATCTTTAAGCCCTTTTAAAACCTCATATTCATAACCTTCGGTATCAACTTTTAAAATGTTTATTTTTTTTAGATTGTATTTGCTGATAAAATCAAACAGACATATTTGTTTTACCATGTTTTCTTTAACAAAAAAATTTTTCATAAAGAAAAGAGATAAAATTTTATTTTTTCTTTTAAAATATAAAGAGTTTTTATTTATTTTATTAAATGTAGAAGAATTACTATCAGCTATATCATAAAAGGTTCTCTCAATATTTGAATTTCCAACGCCAATATTATAAATTTTTATATTACAATTAATATTTTTTTTTTTAATTTCATGAGCATTTTTTACAAGTTTTTCATAATTAAATGGACTAGCTTCAAATGAATAAATATTTTTTACATTAAAATTATCTAAAAAAATTTTTATAGTTTCTCCTTTATGTGATCCTACATCTAATAATAACTCAATATCTGAATTAATATTTTTTTTTAAAAATCTAATAACTTTTTTTTTATAAAAAAAATCAATTAAATTTAATATAAAATTGAACAAATAGGTCATTTCTTTTTGTAGAACATATAACTATTAAATAATTTTTTAGCTTTAATCGAGTTACTTTTGCAGCTCTCAATAGCTTCTTTGTCAATACATTCAATTGTTTTTTTAACTGCTTTACTAATTGTAAAATTTTGTTGAAATTTTTTATAGTAGGCATTTTTAAGTGGATTATAGTTATATGCATGATACTCTTTATTTAATCTTGCAGTATTTCTCATAAAAAAAACTAATATTCCTAGAAAAATTATAAAATAAACTTTCTTGTTAAAATTTTTATTAAAACCTGAATATTTTTCTAAAAGTACAGAAAATGGTATGAAAAACAAAATCGCCACCAAGTGGTAACCCCCATATCTTAAAGCAGGGTGAAAATAAAACCACTCAAAAAATAAAATTAGTAAAACTATGTATAATAAAAGTAATTTTTTTTTATTCGTATTTATTTTTTTTCTAAAAAATAAAGACATAAACAAAAAAATTAAAAAAATTAAACCTAATAAAAAATCAGAAACTTTATTAAAAAAATACATTTGAAACCAATTACTAACCCAATTAAAATTTTTAACATATTCCTCAGGATTGCTAACTGTAAAATTAGGGGTCGCCCCTGCCTTAGACCATTGTTGATACCAAATATTCATCTGGTCTACTTCTTTTAATGAAATTGTCCATTGAAAATTTTCATAACATGAAATTTTTAAAGGATATATTAGGCAACCCGTATTTAAAAAATTTGTAAGCAAACAAATCAAAATTAAAGCAGTAGAAAGATAAAATACTTTATTATTAAGTAAATAAAATATTAATTTTTTTTTCTTCTTATAGTAATAAAAGAACACAAAAAATAAAGGTAGATAAATTATATAAAATGCTTTTAATGAAAATATAATAGAAATTAAAATAATACATTTTATTACATAATCTTTATCAAATGTTTGTTTTAAATTTATTAGATAAATTATTTCAATAACTAATATCATAATTAATATCATTGCAGATCTATCTGTTCCATGTTCTGCCAACCTATAGAAAAAAACATTTACAAAAACCAAAGAAAATAATGATAAAAATATTAAATATAAATTTTTTTCTTTATCTAAATTTTCTTTAATTTTTTTATAAAAAATTAAGTTACTAAATCCTAAAAAAAGTACCGAAGTTAAATGTAACGAATAATATTTTATAAAAGGTAAATAAAATAAAGAGGACAAATAAAATATTGAGGAGTGTGTTCTAAAACCATGATTGAAATTACCAATTCCGACAAGTCCGCTATATTCAGTTAATAGTTGTGCATAAGGAAAATGATAATATCCAAAATCGTCATGTTGCTTTGCAGCATAAATAGTTATTAATAATAATAAAAAAGAAATTATCAAAATCTTAAAATTATTTGATAAATATTTTTTTCTAGTTGAAGTTAAAAAATAAATAAATCCTATACCAATGATTATAAAATTAAAAAAAATACTATGTGGTAAAAAAAAACTTGAAAAATAAGATATTAGCAGCAGTGAAAAAATTCCGTATAGCCCAATGTATCCGATATTGATATTTGAATTAGATTTAACAATTATATATTTTGAAAAAAGTAAACCATAACCAACAACTGAAAATATTATTATCCAATAATAAAAAAATATTAAAAAAAAAGAATTCATATAAATCAGTTATTCTTTATTATTAAAAATCTTTAGAAAATTTAAAACTAATTTACTTAGATAATAATCCATATTTCTTTTATATTCTAAATTACTCATATTAAAAACATGTTCTAAATACGAATGAGCTTGAAGTCTTTTTTTCCACCATAAGTGAGAAAATTTTTTAATTTTTGCCATTATACCATCTGAAACTTGTCTATAAATTGTATTGTTTTCACTCATATCAATAAATTTTTTATCAACCATTCGAGATAAAACTGTAATTCTGAAATCAATTTCTAAAAGTGGATATTCTTCAAAAAAATTTTTTTCAATTAAATTTTTAAAAAATTTTTTTTTTAAGCTTATACAACTAGTTGGATAAATCGTTGGCCAAATATAATTTGAAAATTTTTTCTTAAAAGAAAATTCAGAAAATTTTTCTTTAATTAATTTTTTTGGCTTGTCAAAAACTACATTTGTATCTATATTTTTTGAAAAAACTTTTTCTAATCTTTTAAGCTTATCTTCTAAAAAATAGTCATCTGCATCTAAAAGACATATAATTTCTCCACTAGAGATTTTTAATGCTTCTTGAAGTAGATCTATTTGATTCATAGCTGAATAATTGCTTATTTTTGATTTTTTTTTAACAATTATATGTTCTGAATACTTTTTAAGAATATTTTCTGTATCATCAGAAGAATAATTATCTGCAACAATTATTTCAAAATCTTTATTTGATTGTGATATACATGATTGTATACACTTTTCTAAATAAACTCCTTTATTATAACTAGATATTAAAACAGAAAATTTCATTTTTATTTTAATTTAGATTTAGTGAAGTCCAATTTCTTCCAATAACAAAAAACTTTGTACATATTTTGAAAATTTTTGGTTTCTAAAATTAAAATCTAATTTTTTTATTTTTTCTCTAACTTCTTCACTATCTTCATTTGAATATTTAAACTCCAGGATGTTATGATCTAGCCCTACAAAACTATTAATAAATTTTTTATCAGTATTTTTACAAGTTCTAATTTTTTCATCTACTGTTATCCTAAGTTTTTTTTTATTATCAATATAATAGTCTCTGCTATAAGAAACATTTAAGGTTTTTTTTAAATTTAACGTTGTAATTTGATATATTTTTTTTTCAAAATCTCTTGATTGTAAAAAATTGTTAAGGTGATCTTGATTTTTAAATTTGCCAAGTTTTATTTTTGTTTTTTGTGTAACTTGATTAATTTTTTTTTTTTTTTCAAAAAATACTTCAGAATTATTTATCGAATTATACCATCGCACTCTATATTTATATCTATTTGAAAAACCATTAATATTATCCCATAAACAGTCTAAATTATGTGTATCAAAATAAATAGAATTAACTATTCGATTTTTGTATAGTTTTTTAAAAAAACCACTCATAATTAATTGATTAATTTTTTTTCTATCTCCAGGTAAAAAAACAAATTTTTTCTCTATTCTCTGTTCCATATTAATAAATTATTGAATTAATATAGCTATTACTATGTTTTCCAGCAATAACTTCGTTGTCAATTTTTAATTTTGATTCTTTAGATTGAAGTATTTTTTTTTCATTTTTCAAAAAATTTTGAATTTTTAAATCTGGATTTGAATACTCTTTTTTTTTTACAAATATAGCTAAATCATAATCATTATTTATAGACTCAACATTATCAATATAAGCTACTGAACCATCTTTTACAGCAACTCCAACTTTACTATTTACCACTGACAAATCTTTAATATTAACAATAGCATTTTCACCAATGCTTAAACCTTTATCGTAAGAAGTATCTATTGATAATTTTGTTCCTTGAATTTTTGCACCAGAAATATCTAAACAATCATTGTTGATCTCTTTACAAGCTAATTTATTAAATTTTAAAGATCCAAAATCCACATCAATAGCATCTGAGTAAATATTTTCTAAAAAAATATCTTTTAAAAAAGTCTTTGAATTAATTAAATTAATAGCATCTTCACTATTTGAATTTTTGACTTTTATATTTTCTAAAACAACATCGGCCTCAATAAAATTTAAACCTCCAAACAAAATATATCTATCAAGTTTTGGGGATCCTAAATTTTCTATATTTACATGCTTCAAAGTTACATTGTTATTTTCAAAAATTATTGATCCGGATCCATCTGAGTTAATAAATATTTTGTTTTCATCTGATCCTTCAAAATTTATATTTCCTTTAACAAATAAAATTGCATTGTTTTTTATCTCTAATTGAACATTTCCTTTTATCAAAAAATAATCTTTTTTATATATAACAGTATTTTTTTTCAAAATTATATTTTTTGAAATCTCAAATTTGTTTTGTGACAATTTCTTTACATTTTTATGGTCAGCAAAATTGCTAAAGTCTGTTGAAATGTTAAAAATATCTTTTTTTGACATTGTAATATCTTCTTTTAAGATAAACGATGTATTTTCATTATTTTTCATTAAAATTTTTTTACATCCATTATTCCAATCGATAGTCATGTTTCCTGCAAGATAAAATTCTTTATCTATTTTATTTTTACAGTCTTTAGCAATTATCTTTATTGGGAAACCAATATAATTATCTTTAAAAATTAGTTTTTTATTTTTTAATGATATTTTATAGTTTTCAGAATAATTTACTGAGTCCATTCTACTTTTAATTAGTTTTGCTCTTTTGAACAAAATTTTACCATCATATAAGTAAGGACCCAGGCCTTTCCATCCTATTTTATCAGCTTTAGAATCCTCGGCGTATATTGCTAAATTAAATTCCTTTAACTCACTTTCAGTATCTTTTAAAAATTCATTAATAAATTCTTCTGAAGAATATAAATTAAGATAAAAAATATATTTTTCTAAAAAATTAAAATTTAATTCCCCATTTTTATTTTTAAAAAATTTAAAATACCAATTTTCTTCATCGCAAATATAAATGCATCCTCGTCTATTTTCTTGTAATAAATCAGATAAAATAAAATTTGAAAAATCTCCTGCCCCTAAATGTGCATCATAGCCTATGGGTTCAAATTTTGAAGAAGTTGGATTAAAATATAATCTTGCACTTTTTGACAATGAGCCGTGGTAAGCACCCATAATGTCAATTACAGCAAAATAGCTAGCCCATCTGTCTATATCAAAATAATCTTCTACCTTTAAATTATCGTTGTCTCTAACTTTATTTAATATTGAAAAAGCAGATTTTGATAGTTCGGGATATTCAGTCATCCAATAATTTGAAGAATATAGTTCATAATTAACGTTTGGATAATGCTCCCCTATGTCTTCATTTAAACTAAATATAGGTCCATTTCTTTTGTTTTGTCTTTCCAATAGTTCTTTGGAAAAACTTTCTTCAACTGCATAAAGGCCCCTATTGTCATCATTGAAATAAAGATTAATTGGAAAGTATTTAAGATGTAAATTTTTTGTTTTTTTAAGCAATTTGTGAAATAAAAATTCATAAGCATAATTTTTAGTAATTGGCTTTTGGACCGAAAATTCTTCCATCCCCCATAATCTATCATCTCCAATAAGATCAATTTTATATGAGGTTGTCCTTTTATCTTGCCAATGAATTGGTCGAACACCTTTTATCCTAATTTTTGCTTTAAACTTTTTCTTTTCATGCTGTAAATCCATTCTATGCATTTTGAAATACTCTGGAGGTAAAATTCCTCCATTTTCTTTTTTCAGTTGTCTCTGTTGTTCAATTAGTAAAATTGTTTTTTGTCCAACTTCAAGATTTAATTTTTGGACTTTAGGTTTATTAAAAGCATACCTAATCTTTATTTTTGTTAAATTTAGATAGTCATTTAATTTAAGTATATTAACTCCTAAATAACGATCGAGAAATGTTTCATTTATTTTTAAAAAGACAGATTTTGGATTACTTGCCAAATTAAGACCACTTGAAAAATAATAAATAAAAACCGAAGAAATAAGGATTAAAAAAAATAAACCTAAAACAAACATAAGTTTGTTGAAAAATGATTTTATAAAAAAGAAATAACTAGACTTAAAATTTTTTTTTTTTATTAACAATATTTTCCTCTTTATTCATAAATTCCTGTTCTTGAATAAACATGAATAGAAATATTTCCATACTTATTTTTTAAATTTTCTACAACTTTCATAAAACCTTTAATATCATTCTTTTTTATATCAAACCAAAATACATATTGGGAAAGCTCTTTTTCAACTCTAAATGATTTTAGTTTTAAATACATTGTAACTTCTTTTAAACCTTCGATTATATTTTCTATTTCTTTGCCACTATTTGGAATTTCAATTTGTAAAACGTTTACAGAACTATCATTCAAATTTTGACTATTTTTTTTATCATCAAAATATTTTTTAATAAACAAAACAGAAATGATAAAAAACGTAGATATTATTGAAACCAAAAACTGGTTCGCTCCATTCGCAAGACCAATTCCAATTATAAAAAATAAATAAACTAATTCTTCTGGCTCTTTTATGGCAGCTCGAAATCTTACAATTGAAAGTGCACCAACCAGTCCAAGTGATAAAGCTAAAGAAAATTTAATAACAGTGATTACTAAAGTTGTAATAATTGCTAAAGGAACAAAAATATCCGAGAAATGCTCCCTGTCGTTTAAAGTCCTTGAAATTCTTACATAAACAAATTTCACAATCGCTGCCAATATTGCAGAAATCAAAATAGCATAAACAAAGTTGGTATAACTAATATCTGGAGCAGAATTTAATATAAAATTTTCTATACTTTTTAAGTTTGTGTCGAATAAACTTTTATTCATAATTTATATATGTAAATTTATTAATAATATAATAATTTTAAAAGACAATGAATAGTAAACAACATATTAATATAAATTTGTCAAATTTAACTCTGGTAATACCTGCAAAAGAAGATTCTGACTGTCTTTACAAGGTTCTTAAAGAGCTACAAAATTTTAATATACATAAAATTATAGTTATTCCATCTGATAGATCCTTACCAAACAGTTGGGAGTTTAAAAATTTAGAAATAATTAACCAGAGTAAAAATGGGTACGGAAATGCACTATTAGAAGGTATCAAAAATGTTAAAACAAAGTTTTTTTGTATATTTAATGCAGATGGTTCATTTAATCCTGAGGAAATAGAAAACATGTTTTCAAAAACAAATAATTATGATTTTGTTTTTGGATCAAGATATTTAGAAAATGCAAAGAGTGACGATGATACATTTATAACTAGAATTGGAAATTATTTTTTTTCAAAAATTGGAAGAATCTTTTTTAATTTAAAACTATCTGATATACTTTATACATATGTAATAGCAAATACCGCTAAATTTAATGAACTAAATGTTAAGAGCGAAGATTTTTGTTTTTGTGTAGAATTCCCAATAAATATGGGGAAAAAAAAATTTTCCTATATTGATACACCTTCTCATGAAAGAAATAGAATTTCTGGGAAAAAAAATGTAAATGAAATTGTAGATGGATCAAAGATATTATTTAAAATGATTGAACTTTTTTTTTCAAAAAATAATAAATAATTAAGTATAAAAAAATATTACAGAAAATCACTATAAGCATAATTTTTGTAAAAAAAATATATTTATAGAATAAAATAAAAATTAAAAAATTATAAATATTAATTGAATTAGCAGATATAGAATTTACAAAGTTTTTATTAAAAAATTTTTTTTTTATGAAGTATTTAAATATTAAATGATGTAAGTGAAGTTGATCTGGTTTATAAACTTTTTTTTTGTAAGATAATCTCCGTATAATTGATAAAAGATTTTCAAAAGCAGGGTACCATAACAGCAATGCTATAAAGTATGGTGATACAAAAGTATTTTTTGTAACGAAATCAATTACAAAAAAACCCACAAAAAATGCAATCAGATAAGATCCGGAATCCCCTAAATAAATTTTTTCAAAAAAATTAAATATATAAATAACTATTAAAAAAGTAAGTAAATAATAAACATTAGCATCTATCAATAAATTATTATGTTTAGAAACTAAAATTAAAAAAGACAAAACTAATATATAATATCCAGCAATTAAGGTGTTTAGACCATCTAAAAAGTTTGTACCATTAATTAAGATTAAAAAACAAAAGAATGTAAAAATTATAGAAATATATTTTATATCTAATAAATTATTTAAAAAAGTAATTTTTAAATCAACAATAACTGTATCACTTACTATAATATAAAAGATAACTATAAAAAGCTGAAGCAATATTCTTACTTTGGGAGACTGGATTTTGTTATTATCAGAAAATATTCCAAGAAATAATAAAAAGAAACCAAATATTTTTAATATAAGTAAGTTATTAAAAAAAAATAATGAACTAATAAATATTACAATACCACCACAAAGAGGAATATTATTTGAGTTTACATAACTTAATTTTTTATGACTTGAGTAACTCATTTGATCAAGTAAAAAATTTTTTTTTGTAAAATAATAAGCACAAATTAAACTAATAAAAATCGAAACTATAAAAGAAAAAAAAAGATGGTTTAACGAAATCATAAATATCTTTTTCTAAGAAAATTAATACTTAAGTTAAAAACTAAAAAAATTGATCTAATTAAATTGAAATTTAAGTATTTATAATAAACTATAAATGCATCTTTTATTTTTTGAAAAGTAGAACTTGATAATGAATTATCCACTTTACGCCAACTAGAAAGAACTTTATTTAAACCTTCTATTTTGTAATTTTTTGATAATTTTAACCAAAGCACATAATCTTCTTTGGTCTTCAGATTTGGAAATTTGTAATTTTTCAATATTTTTGATTTCACAATAACAGTTGAAAGTCCAATGTCACAAGAATCTATAAGATTTTTATAAATTAAACTATTTTTTGCTTTAACTGTTTGTATTTTATTATTTCCTTGGTCAATAATATTATATGATGTAAACGAAAAACTGCTATTTTTTTTTTTCATGAATTTTAATTGAGTTTTTAATTTATTTTTATTCCAAATATCATCAGCATCTAGAAAGGCTATAAATTTACCACTAGAATTTTTTATTCCCACATTTCTAGAATATCCTGCTCCTAAATTTTTTTTATTAAAAATAATTTTTTTTTTTTTAATTTTTTTTAAAAATTTTTTTACTAAAATAAAATCTTCTTTATTGGGATCATCATATACGAATATAACTTCATAATTTCTATAAGTTTGATTCGCAACTGAATCAATTGTATTTTTTATGAATTTTTTTTTTTTATAAAATGGAATTATTATAGATACTAAGCCTAACATTTTTTATATTTAATATACTTATTTATATACTTTGAATTTTTATTTCAATATCTATAAACTATTAAATAGATTATAAATATGATTTCAAAAATTGTTGAATATAGCATTTTTTTAATATTTTTATTCATACCAATATCGTTGCTTTTTGGAACTTTAATTAGTGAATCTTCAATGCTTTTGATTTGTTTGTTATTTTTGTTTTACTCATTATTAACAAAAAATTTTAACTGGACGAAAAATCAAGATTTTAAAATTTTATTAATTTTATATTTTTTATTAGTAATTAATTCAATTTTTTCAAATGATCTGGCTTTATCATTGCCAAGAAATATTGGGTTTATAAAATATATTATTTTAATTTTTGCACTTAAAAAAATTATTTTTGAAAAAGAAGTATTTTTAAATAAAGTTTTGATTTTTTGGTCAATTATCATCCTAATAACTGTGATTGATCTGTATTACGAATATATTTTTGGAACAAATATATTAGGTTTTGAAAGCAAATACCCCGGTCGACTGGTAGGTTTTTCAGGCGATGAAAATAAAATTGGAACTTTTATTGTAGGATTTTTGTTTCCTTTATTTATTTTTTGGATTTATAGAATATTTTATAATCAAAATGGAAATAAAAATTTTTTAAAAAAAATACTATTTTTTATAAGTTTTTTTTTAATTTTATATATTTTATTAACAGTTGGTCAAAGATCTGTAGTTTTAAAATTAATCCCCGCAATTATTTTGCTAATTTACTATTTTCCATTTATTGGTTTAAAAAAGAAAATTTTACTATTTTTTGTATCTTCTGTTTTAATTTTAACAATTTTTTGGAATAATCAAAATATCAAAAGTAGGTACATAGACCAGATTCTATGGCCTGATAATAAAAAAATAAATCTATCAGAAACTTATAAAAAAAGTCATTATTGGAAACACCATTATAGTTCATTTCTTGTTTTTAAAAATAATCTATTATTTGGTGTTGGTAATAAAAATTATAGAAAAGTTTGTCATGAATTTTCTGATGAAACAAATGATCTTACCTTAAATAAAAATAGTTCATCACCGTGCGCAATGCATCCACACCAAATATATTTTGAATTTTTATCTGAACATGGAATTTTTGGAATTTTATTTATTATAACTCTTACGGCCTTATATTTAAAAAATTTTTCTTTTTTTAAAAAAAATCAAAATTTATATTTGCTTGGATCATTTGCATACTTCATTTATACCTTCGTTCCGCTAGTCCCAACTGGAAGTTTTTTTACTAGCTTTAATGCAACATTGTTCTGGATAAATTATTGTTTTTTTTATTCCAAAATAAATAAATATAATTAAAAAATTACAATTAACATAAGTAACTCTCAAAAGTTAAATAATGATTAAATAATGTAAATTTTTTAGACATTTTCAAATTACTTAATAAAAGTTTATTAATTGTTTTCTCTTGTTTAATAAATTCGTTAAACTGTGTTGAAAAATCCTGAATATCATTAGACTTAAATAATATTCCATTAGTTTTATCTTGGATTAATTCCTTGGGTCCAGTTTCACAATCACTTGAAATTAAAGGTACTCTGCAAAATGCCGATTCTACTAGTACAAAACCAGGATCCTCCCATAGCGAAGATATTATGAAACCTTTAGATCTAGACATATAATAAAAAATATTATCAATATAACCTGTTAAAAAAATATTATTTTCTAAGTTGTGTTTTTTTATAAAAGATAAAATTTTATTTTTGTCCTCTCCTTCTCCAGCTATTATTAATTTTAAACCAGGATTTTTTGATAAAACCTCTTTAAATGCTCTACATAAGAATAAAAAATTTTTTTGTCTTGTCAGTCTTCCTGCTGCAAAATAGTAATTATTTAAATTAAGCTTTAATTTATTTTCTTTTTTTTTATTAATTGTTATCTCGCTAACATGAATTATTGGGTCGTATAAAAGTTTTATTTTTTTGGAATCTACTATATTTAGATCATTTATGTAGTTTAGTGTCGTTTTGGATGGGCACGTAACCATAAAAACTTTTTTCAAACAAATGCTCCAAAATAATTTTCTAAAAAAACCCATTTTTGGTAATCCTGATATTCTTAAAATAAATTTAGTTTCAAAACTAAAAATTAGAAGTAAAAATAAAGGTAAGGAAGTTATCAAATGAATTATTAAAAAATCTGGCTTTTGTTTTGAAATTATTTTTTTTAATGGAAAGAAAGACAATATAAAAATTAATATAAATGAAAGTCTGCTTTGAATCTTTCCATGTTTTGGTAAGAATTTTAAAATATTTGAATTAAAAAAATTTATCGTTTTTAAATTCTTCTTTATTAATTCATTTTTAAAAATATTAAATTCTCCAAAAAAATTGATGATTGAACAGTCATTTGATTTATTAAATTTTTGCATAGCATATGCTGAATTTACTACTGCTCTGGGAGTAGCAATTCTAACCAGAAAAGGAGACCAATAATAGATTTTTTTTTTTAAATTCAATTTTTTTATTTTTATTTAAAATTTTTCTTTTATAAAATAACTTTAATAATAATATATCTAAAAATATAAAATTAATATTATTATAAAGTATAAATTCAAATAGAGTCTTTATGGATGAGTATAACTACAAATTAGACAATTTTTTGATTCCTTTAATATCAAATATAAAAAAACCGAATATATTGGAATTTGGAGTAGAATATGGAAAATCAACAACTAAATTTTTAAATATTTGTAATCAAAACGATGGAAAATTATTTTCGGTTGATCCGGCAAATTGTTCTGGAGTTTCAAAAGACCCTCGATGGATTTTTCTGCAAACGAGAGATGATAATTTTGAATTGGTTAAGTCAAAAATTCCTGATGAGCTAGATGTTATATATCTTGATAGTGTTCATGAAGCTTCGCATGTAGAAAAAATATTTTATGAATATTATGATATGCTTAAAAATGGTGGATATTTTTTTATTGATGATATATCGCATATTCCTTATCTTAAAAAAAAAGAGAGAGACAATTTCTACTGTGAAATTAATAATAAAGAAACTTATAATAAAATTTTAGATATATATAATGGTAATACAAATTTATTTGATTTAAACTTTTCTTTTAAATCCTCTGGATTGGCAATTATTAAAAAAAAATCAACCGACTCCTTGAAATCTAAATTAAAAATAAAATCTAGAGAACACTCTGTTAAAAATTTTGTCAGATTGGTATGGAAAAAACTCAAAAAAAGCTAATCATATTTATGCCAGCAATGGAAGGTGGTGGAGTAGAAAAAAATATTATAATTATTACGAATTACTTATCTAAATTTTTAAAAAGAATTGTTCTTATTACTTTTGATAATAAATTTAATAATAAATTCAAAAAAAATATTAAAATTATAAATTATAAAAAAAAAAATAATAAAAATTATAGTAAATACTTTAAATATCTTGCGTGTATATCAATTCTAATTAAGGAAATTATTAAAGACAAAAATTTAGCTGTGTTTGCCTTTCAAGCAAACATCTATTCAATTATACTCTCAAAAATTTTTAATTTTAATTTAATAATTAGATCTAATTCATCTCCGACAGGATGGACTAAAAATATAATTAAAAATTATATATTTAAAAAATTTTTTCAATATCCAAATTCTATTATTGTTAATAGCAAAAACTTTAAGAATGAAATAGATAAGAAATTTAATATTAAATCGAGCTTAATTTATAATCCATTAAATAAATTTGAAATTTTAAAACAAAGTAAAAAAAATGTTAATATTAAAATATTTAAAAATAAAAATTCTCTTAAAATAATTAATATTGCAAGATTTACAGACCAAAAGGATCATCTTACTTTGTTAAAAGCTTTTAAAAAAGTAAGTAAAAAAATAAATTGTGAACTGTTAATAATTGGATATGGATCAAATGAATTAAAAATAAAAAATTATATAAGGGATAATAGTCTTATCGGAAAAATTAAAATTTTAAAATATCAAGAAAATCCATACAAATTTATAAGATCATCAGATCTGTTTATTTTAACATCGAAATACGAAGGATTGCCTAATGTTTTACTGGAAGCTATGGTTCTTAAAAAATTTATTATATCAAGTAATTGTCCAACAGGACCAAGTGAGATATTAAATAATGGAAAATATGGCTTTTTATTTAAAGTAGGTGACCACAAAGAATTAGCCAGATTAATTATGAAATACAATAAAAATCATAAACGATATAACAGAAAAATATTTTTAGGATATAAAAGCCTAAATAAGTTTAGTTTTGAAAGTAATTGCAAAAAATATATTAATGAAATTAAAAAAATACTATAAGCAACTAATCTTTTAATATAGATTTATAATCCTTAATCCACAAATCTAAATACTTTATTTCTAATTTAGAAATAAAATTATTTTTTATTAAAAATTTATAAGCTAATTGTAAATTCTTCATATAATTTCTAATCCCTTTTTTAAATCTTATTTTACTTAATAAATTATAAATATTTTTATTATTTAAATACATTGGAACTTCTTCCTCAAAGTCATTTATTAAATTATGATAGTTTCTTTCTTGATGCATAGATGTTCCAAAAAACAATATTTTTTTATTATCATTTCTAAGTATAGCAAGTGCAATCAAACTTCTCCATATATCGGTACATCGCATAGGACAGGTGACTGGTAAATATAATAATGGAAAGATTTCTTTAAACCAAATGGTATTTTGACTATTAAAAGTAGATAGAGATCTTCCCAGACTTACTTTATAATTTTTCTTAAAACTTACATTAATATTTTTATTAAAAATTCTATAAATTGCATCTACATCAGGATTTTTTTCACATACACCTTGTTGTAAATAAAAATTTTTTAAAATTTTTTTTTTAAGCAAAATTTTATTTTTATTAATGTGATCTAATGGTAGTCCACGTGGCCACAGATAGCTTTTTTTTTTGACAAACAAATCATAAATGTTCACCCATGATTTATTTTTAATTTCAAAAGCAAAATGCTTTAATTTTTTTTCATCAAAAAAATTTTTTTTAGGATAATTATCATCATCTGTTTCTACTATGACATCGGCATTATTTTTTATAGATATTAAATAGCCGATGTTTTTTCTTGCATAGTTATTTTTTGGACATTTTTTTGAAAATTTAAATATTAATTTTTTTTGACTATTTAAATCAAAATAATTTCCATATTTAATTTTAAAATTTTTTGGAGTTTTTCTATCTCCAATAACAATAAAATCCCATTTATTTTTTTTTGAATATTTGCTAAATAACTTAATATTATTATTAGGTTTGTTAATTGTAGTAATAACTAAAGATTTTTTCATAAAAAGTTGAAAGATATTTTATTTACATATAATAGTTAAAATATTTACATGAGTAAATTTTTTATTAGTAAAATTAAAACATTGTTAAAAA
>MDSW01099207.1_pt1 | contig 18103 bp, 16 predicted proteins | sample 811171 | NCBI WGS metagenome assembly MDSW01 (sample SAMN05326641, study PRJNA326480) | marine metagenome | isolation source: seawater | place: Atlantic Ocean: North West | collected 2012
CTATTGAATTAAGAGAAATATTAAATAATATTGAGAAGGCTAAAAATGATGAAAATATAGCAGCAATATATATCAACACTTCTCTTGTAAATGCAGGCTTATCACAAACCGAAGAAATTAGAAATAAATTATTAGAATTTAAAAATACTGGCAAACCAATTATAGCCTACTCTGAAATTTACTCACAATTAGCATATTATTTAGCATCAGTTGCAGATAATATTTATCTTAACCCTGAAGGGATGCTTGAACTGAAAGGACTATCTGCAGAAGTAATGTTCTATAAAGGATTATTAGAAAAATTAGATATTGACATGCAAATTATCAGACATGGCAAATTTAAAAGTGCTGTCGAACCTTTTTCTTTATCAAGTATGAGCTCCTCTAACAGAGCTCAAATGACACGTTTTCTTAATTCAATCGCAAATAATATTATGGATAGTATTGCGAATCAAAGAAATCTTAGCTTGTCTGAAATAAATAAACATGCAAATAACCTAATGTTAGAGAATGCTAAAAGTTGTATTGACCTAAAATATGTAGACGAACTTCTATACCAAGATCAAGTAGAAGACAGTTTAATTAAATTTTCAAAAGCAAAAAAACTAAATCTTATTTCTCTTAAAAAATATGCTAAAGTAAAAGCTGAGAAAAAAGAAATCAGCAGAAAAAAAATTGCTATCATTTATGCTAACGGGGCAATTAAGTCAGGCAAAGGAGATGAAGAGAGTATAGGCTCTGAGACTACCTCTGAAGCAATAAGGATAGCAAGAGAAGATAAAAATGTACATGCTATCGTTTTTAGAATCAACTCTGGAGGGGGAAGCGCATTGGCATCAGATGTGATACTAAGAGAAATAACTTTAACAAAGAATAAGAAAAAACCAATAGTAGTTTCTATGGGAGATTATGCTGCTAGCGGTGGATACTATATTGCATGTGCTGCAGATAGCATTGTAGCAAATCCTACGACGCTTACCGGATCAATTGGCGTATTTGGGATGATTCCAAATCTACAAAGATTCTATAAAAATAAATTAGGAATTACAATTGATACAGTTAATACAAATAAATTTTCTGACATTGGAATAAATAGGCCCCTTACTGCTATTGAAAGAGCAAAAATCCAAAAAAGTGTTCAGAACACTTATAACACTTTTATTACACATGTATCTAAAGGAAGAGGCATGAGCAAAACAGCTGTAGATGAAGTAGGTCAAGGCAGGGTTTGGACAGGTTATGATGCAAAAACAATAGGGCTAATTGACACTTATGGAGGGATTGAGAAAGCTATTAATATTGCAGCAGAATTAGCTAAATTAGATGAATACAGAATTATCTCTCTTCCAAAAAAGAAAGACCCTTTCTCTGAAATAGCTATAAAACTAGGATCTAAAGCAAAAATCTCTAATATGATTATGGAAAAAATAGGAGTCAATAGTGCCCTGATAGAGCCTATTGAAAATATCATCCAAGACGATAATATTCAAGCAAGGATTCCCTTCTTTATAAAATTAAAATAATGTGCCTTGAGAAACCTGCTGCACAGAGAACTCAACAACAAAGCCCTCATGCGAACGCACATTAAAAACTCTATCCTCATTAAATAATAGATACTGTCCCTTAATCCCTAAGAGAACTCCTTCTAAAATTGGTGTTCTCTCCAATTTAATACTCTTTATCTTATTTGGATATCTAGTTACAGGATAGTTAATCTCAGTCACCGTGTTGTCATTTAAGATATATTTCCTCAAATTCTCTGGAACATGTTCTAACAATTCCTCTTTCATCTTTACTAGATCAACAGGATCTGGAATCCCTGAAAGCATCTTTCTCCAATTAGTTACATCCGAAACAAATCGCTTTAAAGATACTTCAATGTCTCCTGAGAATCTTCTATTAGGGACCTCCGCTAATAAAATAGCTTGACTTGCTCCTTGATCCATCCATCTAACAACTCCTTGAGACCCTCTAGTAATACCAACTTTTATTCCCGAGGAATTAGCTAAATAAACAAAATGTGAGGTAATCTGAAATTCTTTTTCCCACTCTAAGTCTCGTTCCTCAATACCTAAATGTGCAGTACACAGTTCTGGCTTAAAAATAGACTGTGAAGCTAATGGAGATTGCCAGTAACATTGATAGCAATATGCTGAATTCCTATAAAAAGAACCCATCTCCTTTCCGCAAATACAAATAACAGAACCATTCCAATTAATTTTAATCTGTTGGCCAATATAAGAATTCATATTGTGGTTTTTTCCATGTATATCAAGAGTATAATTTACAACATCTTTTAATTTGACATCCATTTTTTTAAGCGTATCTCTCATCATATTTTTGTATTTTTCAGCCCCTAAATTTACAAAATTGAATCTCTTTAAAATAAAAAATTATATAATTTCTTCAATAATAAAACAACGCATTAAAAGGATTAATGCAGCTACTAGAAATCCTATCCAATGCCAAAAAAATGTATTGAAAAGCCTAATACAAAAATGTTTAAACACCAATTTCGGGGAAGAACATTCTTTTGACAGAATAACTAATTATAAATCATTTAAAAATCAAGTACGCGTAAGAACCTATGAAGAATTAGAACCTTACATATCAAAAGCAAAAAAAGGATTAGAAAATGTTCTTTGGCCTGGAGAAACAATATATTTTGCAAAATCATCTGGCACGACTAATAGTAAGAGCAAATTTATTCCTGTTACTAAAGAATCTCTAAATGATTGCCACTTTAAAGCAGGAAAAGACATGCTTTCATTTTATGAAAATAATTTTCCCAAAACCAATATATATAATGGGAAAGGTATAATGCTTGGTGGAACAATCTCAACATTAAAGAATAAAAACTATATAAGCGGAGATTTATCAGCAATTCTTCTCAAGGAATTCCCTTTTTGGGTAAGCCACCATAGGGTCCCTGACATTAAAACAGCACTAATGAAGGATTGGGAAAAAAAATTAGATGCCATTGCAAATCAATCAATAAAGGAGAATATAACGAACCTAACTGGTGTTCCATCTTGGATGTTGATTCTACTAAAGAGAGTATTAGTATTAAGTGGAAAAGATAATATATCAGAAGTATGGCCTAATCTAGAGCTATATATGCATGGAGGAGTCAATTTTAATCCATATAGAGAGCAGTTTAAAAAATTAATTCCAAGTAAGAAGATGAACTACTTGGAGGGCTATAATGCTTCAGAAGGATTTTTTGCGATACAAGACAAAAACAATAGTGACGAACTACTACTACTACTTGATCATGGCATCTTCTATGAATTTATTCCTATTCATAAATACCGTCAAAACAAACTAGATACAATAAATCTATCAGAAGTTGAATTGCATAAAAGCTATGCTTTAGTTATAACCACTAATGGAGGCTTATGGAGATATCTAATAGGAGATGTAGTACAATTTACTAATCTTTTTCCTTTTAGAATAAAAATAATAGGGAGGACAAAAAGCTGTATCAATAGCTTCGGGGAAGAATTAATGGTCCATAATACAGATACGGCAATAAAGGAATGTTGCAGAAAGTATAATTGCTCTATAAATGAATATACCGTAGCCCCTTTATTAAGAGATGAAGTTTCCGGAGTTCATCAGTGGCTTATAGAATTTACAAAGAAACCTAGGTGTTTAAAGCTATTTATGAAAGAATTAGATAATCAAATAAAAAAAATAAACTCTGACTATGAAGCAAAAAGACAACATAATCTTGTCCTTAGATTGCCTGAATTAATACTAATTGAGAATAATGAATTTTATATTTGGCTGAAAAAAAATAATCGACTTGGAGGGCAATACAAAATCCCTAGATTAAGTGAAAAAAGAAAGATTGTAGAAGAAATCATCTCTATCAAAAGAAGTTTTCAACAAAAGAAGTGACTATCCTAAAATAACTATAATCATAAATAATAGTTTTTTTATTTTAGTCAAAAAAAAGAAAATGCACATTGCGATTGCCGGTAATATTGGATCAGGAAAAACAACTCTAACAACTAAATTAGCAAAACATTACAAATGGGAAGCTCACTACGAAGATGTAGAAAACAATCCCTACTTGAATGACTTTTATAAAGATATGCAAAGATGGTCTTTTAATCTACAAGTATTCTTCTTAAATAGTAGATTCAGACAAATTGTAAATATTAAGGAAAGTGGGAAGAAATACATCCAAGACAGAACAATTTTTGAAGATGCTAAGATATTTGCTCCTAATCTACATCAAATGGGACTAATGAGCTCTAGAGACTTTGAGAATTATATGGAAATTTTTAACCTAATGGATGGTTTCATTGACCCACCTGACTTGTTAATTTATCTAAGAGCATCAGTATCTACCCTTGTTGAACAAATACAAAAGAGAGGAAGAGAATATGAAAATAGTATTCGTCTAGATTATCTAACAAGACTTAATGAGCGTTATGAGGCATGGATAGGAGAATACACTAAAGGGAAACTCTTAATAATTGATGTGGACGACATAAACTATGCTGATAATAATGAAGATTTTAGCAGCATCATTGAGAGAATTGATGCAGAAATAAATGGATTATTCTAAAAATTTAACAACATAAAAGAAGCCAAGTAAAACTTGGCTTCTTAGTAATATTATAAAGAGTCTAACTACTACTTTTTCCCTTTTATATAAATCTTAACATCAGAATTTGACGACTTTAAATTTGCAGAAGGGATAACTAACAGCCCTTGCATTAACTCAGAACCATCATCTAAAACATCCACATTAAATTCTAATTTGACTTTCATAAGTAAATCTGCAAACTCTAAGTTCCCTAAAACTGCAAAACTATTTTCACCAAGCTCTGCTGTAGAATTGGCACGAAAAACTATTGGACTTCCAGATGAAAGCGCATTTATTTCTGCACAAGCCTCGCTTCCAATTGGGCTTTTCATCTTACAATTTACATCACTAATCGTTATAGACTCCATAGTTTTTGAGTCTCGATTAAAAATATATGACGATGCTTTTACATATATGTCACCAGATTTAATACGGAAATCCTCCAGATTTTGCACTACTTCATCTTGACTCACTTGTGAAGTACTTGAATGCGCTCCTCCTGCTCCTAGAATAGGCGCAATAACTAACCCAATTAAACATGTTAACTTAATTAAAATATTCATTGACGGACCAGAAGTATCTTTAAATGGATCCCCAACAGTATCTCCTGTGACTGATGCTTTATGTGCATCTGAACCTTTATAAGTCATTTCACCATTAATTTCAACCCCTGCTTCAAAAGATTTCTTTGCATTATCCCAAGCACCACCAGCATTGTTTTGAAATATTGCCCAAAGAACTCCTGAAACTGTAACGCCTGCCATATAGCCTCCAAGCATCTCTGCGATTTCTTTATGATCCATTCCAAACAACATTGGAATAAAAGCAATTACTAATGGGAAAAGTATAGTTAGTAATCCTGGAGCTACCATTTCTTTTAAAGAAGCTTTAGTAGAAATCTCAACACACTTATCATATTGTGGGTTTCCTTTACCCTCCATAATACCTGGAATTTCTTTAAACTGCCTTCTTACCTCATAAACCATTTGCATAGCAGCCTTTCCTACTGCGTTCATGGCTAAGGCAGAAAAAACAACTGGCACCATTCCTCCTACGAAAAGCATTGCTAATACAGGAGCCTTAAATATATTTATACCATCAATATCTGCCAACATAACATATGCTGCAAATAAAGCAAGCGATGTTAGTGCTGCAGATGCTATTGCGAAACCTTTTCCTGTTGCAGCTGTAGTATTACCAACTGAGTCTAGTATATCTGTTCTTTCCCTTACTATAGGGTCTTGCTCACTCATCTCAGCAATACCTCCTGCATTGTCTGAAATAGGTCCGAAAGCATCAATTGCGAGCTGCATAGCAGTAGTTGCCATCATTGCAGAAGCTGACATAGCAACTCCATAAAATCCTGCAAATTCATAAGAGGCCCAAATAGCACCTGCAAATAATAGAATTGAAGGGAATGTAGAAATCATTCCTGTAGCAAGTCCAGATATTATATTTGTTGCAGCTCCAGTGCTTGACTGCTCAACAATTTTAAGAATTGGTTTTTTACCAAGACCGGTATAATACTCAGTAACGAATGAAATTAATCCTCCAACAACTAACCCAACCAAAGTAGCATAAAACACATCCATAGAACTAAAGGAGATAGGGTCAAAAAACTCCATCACCATTATTTCTGGCAACATATAATCTATAAAAAAATAACACGAAATAGCTACTAGAATAATTGAAGTGATATTTCCTTTGTTTAACGCTCCCATCACCTCATCTTCTTTAGCATCATTATTATTAATACTTACAAGCATTGTTCCAATAATAGAGATTATAACTCCAGCACCAGCAATTGCCATTGGTAATAAAATGGGTCCATTTAAGATACCACCTATAATATCAACACCCATCTGGGCTGTATCGTTTATAACATAATAACCAAGTACCATGGCTGCTAAAACAGTGGCCACATACGAACCAAACAAGTCAGCTCCCATTCCTGCAACATCACCAACATTATCGCCAACATTATCAGCAATTGTTGCCGGATTCCTTGGGTCATCTTCTGGAATATCTGCTTCTACTTTTCCTACTAAATCTGCGCCAACATCTGCAGCTTTTGTATAAATGCCCCCTCCTACTCTAGCAAAAAGCGCTATAGATTCAGCTCCTAAGGAGAATCCTGCCAGGGCCTCTAGAACTATAATCATATCATCACCAGTAAAATAATTATAGAAAAAGATAAAGAACGCTGTTAAACCAAGTACAGCTAACCCTGCGACTCCCAATCCCATAACAGTCCCTCCGCCAAAAGAAATCTTTAATGCTTCTGGCAAAGATGTTCTAGCAGCCTGAGTAGTTCTTACATTTGTTTTTGTTGCAATCTTCATTCCTATATTTCCAGCGAAAGCAGAAAATACTGCTCCAAAAATAAAAGCAATAACAATCATCCAATGTGTTGTGTCAACTATAGTAGAAACTATAAATAACAAGACACTAACAATAATGACAAATATTGACAGTAATCTGTATTCTGCATTTAGAAAAGCTAAAGCCCCTTCATAAATATGATTAGAAATCTCTTTCATTTTCCCATCCCCAGCATCTTGTTTCATTACCCAAGACCTCTTCACTGTCATGTAGATTAATCCTACTAATGCTAAAACTGCTGGCATATACATCATAAATGATTCCATTTTCTTATGTTTTTATTAATATTTTGTTTTTAAAATGAGTGCAAAAATAGTGTTTTTAAATAAATCTGATGATCTTAATATATTTATAATATTATTTATCCTATTACAAGCGCCTTTATTTACTGCATTTTATCTAAATTTGCAATTATTAATTTAAAATCCTAAAGAATGAATATTGCCGTCTGCATAAGTAGTGTTCCTGATACAACTTCAAAAATCAATTTTACTGAAAATGGAAATAAATTTGATTCTAGCGGTGTTCAGTTTGTAATTAACCCTTATGATGAATTCGGGCTTACCAAAGCTATGTTCCTAAAAGAAAAATTGGGGGGAGAAGTGACTATTATTACCGTAGGAGATTCAACAGCAGAACCAGTGATAAGAAAAGCACTTGCTATAGGGGCAGATAAAGCAGTCAGAATTAATATGACTGCTAAAGATAGCTACTCAACCGCTGCTGAAATTGCAAACTATTTAAATAATAATCCTACTGATTTAATCATCACAGGAAAAGAATCTATTGATTATAACGGAGGAGCTGTAGGGGGAATGTTAGCAGAATTTCTTAACACTCCATTTATCAATGCCTGCAATGGGCTAGATATTGATGGAAATACCGCAAATATGACAAGAGAAATTGATGGAGGAAAAGAAAGTATCTCTGCTAATCTACCAATTATAATTGGCGGACAAAAAGGCTTAGTAGAGGAGTCTGAACTTAGAATTCCCAATATGAGAGGAATTATGCAGGCAAGAACAAAGCCTCTAGAAGTTATCGAACCTAAGGATAATGAGCTACTAACAGAATCAATTATTTTCGAGAAGCCTGCTACAAAACAAGATTGCAAACTAATAGACAGTAACAATATAGCTGAATTAGTTACACTTCTAAAAGATGAAGCGAAAGTCATATAATTAACATAAAACAAGAACAATGTCGGTATTAGTATATACAGAAAGTTGGGAGGGGAAATTTAGAAAAAGTACTTATGAAGCTGTTTGTTATGCAAGTAAAACTGCAAAACTATTAAACACAGATGTTATTGCTATTGCATTTGGAGATGAATCTGATGATGAATTGAAAAAATTAGGCTGTTATGGAGTGAATAAAGTCTTAGCTGCAAATAGTATTGAAAAAAGTGATAATCAAGCTATAAGTAAACTTATTTCTAATTACTCATCTGACGCCTCCATTATTGTTTTTGCAAATACTTACACAGCTAAAATGATTGCCCCTAGATTGGCCATAAAAATTAAGGCTGGAATAGCATCAAATGTGATTAATACTCCTTCTAGCTTTGATCCTATACAAATTACACGCAAATCCTTCTCTAGCAAGGCTATTGAAAAAATTAAAATTAACACAAAGCAAGCAATTATTATACTAGCCCAAAATTCGTTTGGAATAACCGAAAACATTAATGACTGTAAAATAGAAAATATTCAAAATAACATTGAAGATAATATAACTGTCAACGGAAAAGAAATTGGAAATAATAAAGTTTCATTAGCCGAAGCAGAGATTATTGTTTCTGCTGGGAGAGGGATGAAAGGTCCAGAAAACTGGGGGATGATTGAAGAATTGGCTAATTTGCTTTCAGCTGCAACAGCCTGCTCTAAACCAGTTTCAGATATTGGTTGGAGGCCCCATTCAGAGCATGTAGGTCAAACAGGGAAAGCAGTAGCTCCAAATCTTTATATTGCAATAGGAATATCAGGCGCCATACAACATCTAGCTGGCGTAAATTCATCAAAAGTAATGGTTGTCATTAATACTGACCCTGAAGCTCCATTCTTTAAAGCAGCAGATTATGGTGTAGTAGGTGATGCTTTTGAAGTCCTTCCTAGATTAATAGAAGAAATTAAAAAAATCAAATAACTTGGATTTTGTTCAGTTAGATATAGCAGCGATAAAACAAAGTGACTCTCAAAACAACGCCTATGTCTTGCTGTTAAATGAAGCAAATGGGAAACGACAATTACCAATCGTAATTGGTTGGTGCGAAGCTAGGTCAATTGCCATAGCACTTGACGGAACTGATCAGCCAGACCGTCCACTCACTCACGATTTATTCAAAGATATAGGAGATAAATTTAATATTACAGTCCAAAAAATTGTGATACATACCTTGATTGAAGGAATCTTCCATTCCTCATTCCATTGCAAGCATAAAATTACTGGCGAGGAAGTAGCAATTGATGCCAGAACCTCTGATGCAATTGCAATTGCAATAAGATATGACTGTCCTATTTTTACTTATGAAGACATCTTAACAAGGGCAGGAATTATAATTAATAATGCTCGCAATGAAAAAGAACAAAATCTCAATCTTAAAGAAGAAGGAGATAAAATGGCAGAGCCTCAGGGAGTGGAAAGTTTTAGTTTAACAAAGCTTAAAAATATGTTAACTACTGCTATTGAAGAGGAGGATTACGAAAAAGCATCAGAAATAAGAGATGAAATAAATAAAAGGAAAGGCAAATAAAATGAGAAGAACCTATTTATTATTAATCTTGCTGTCAACCTCTATCCTTTCATTTTCTGAAGACATTTGTGGTGACTGGCATTTTACATCTATCCTCTCTACATCAACAAAAAGTGGTGTAAATCTAAAGAATATATCTAATGGGGATGGGATGCAAATTAATAAAGACGGAAGTTTTTATTATGAAATTAAAAAAGAATCCCTAATTGCATCTGGCACTTGGGAATTAGCAGGGAACTATTTATCTCTTCATTATACTCTTCCTAAAGATACAACAAGAATATATGTGATGACTCGTAATGAAAATCATCTAGTATTAAATGAAAATGGCATTAATTTTTCTTTCAAAAAAGAAGACTCAAAAAAAATACTAAATGCCACATCTGGAATGAGCCTCAATTCGATTTTCAGAGGATTCATAGGTATTTTTTCTTTATTACTTATAGCTTTTTTATTTAGTAGAAATAGAAAAGAAATTAATTGGAAATTAGTTATGAAAGGATTAGGAATTCAGATACTTTTTGCAATTTTGATTCTTAAAATTCCTTTTATTTCAACAGCTTTTGAATTTGTAGGCAAAATATTTAGTAAAACCATCTCCTTCACTCAAGAGGGGACGATGTTCCTATTTAGATCATTTGAAACCGGAATGATTGAATCTCCTCTTATGAATTTTGCAATAATGATTCTACCAACTGTAATCTTCTTTTCATCTCTAACATCACTTTTCTATTATTGGGGGATTCTTCCTAAAATTGTATATGGATTTGCTTGGATAATGAAAAGGACGTTGAAAATATCTGGCCCAGAAAGTGTAGCTGCCGCTGGCAATATATTTTTAGGACAAACAGAAGCTCCACTCTTAGTAAAGCCCTATCTTAATAAGATGACTATGTCAGAGATGCTATGCTTAATGACTGGGGGAATGGCAACAATTGCTGGAGGAGTACTAGCAGCTTATATAGGGTTTTTAGGTGGTGATGACCCAGTACAACAAATACTCTTTGCAAAACATTTATTAGCAGCATCAGTAATGTCAGCCCCCGCCGCGATTGTAGCAGTAAAAATATTATTGCCCGAAAAAGAAAATTATGACGAACGATTAGAAGTAACAAAATCTGAAATGGGAAGCAATTCATTAGAAGCAATATCACAAGGAACAACTGACGGACTAAAACTAGCTGTAAATGTAGGTACTATGCTACTAGTATTTATTGCATTAATGTCAATGGCAAACTATATGTTATTTAAAATTGGAGATTGGACCATGTTAAATGATTGGCTAGCAAGAAACACAAGATACTCTGAACTCTCATTCAACATGATTCTAGGTTACATTGGCGCACCTATTGCCTGGCTTATAGGGGTATGCAAAGAAGATATGTTTCTAGTTGGACAGTTGCTTGGAGAAAAAACAGTTTTAAACGAATTTGTTGCTTATGTCTCTCTAGGAGAGATGAAAACAGCAGGAGAATTTATAGAGGAAAAATCAATAATCATAGCAACATATATTTTGTGCGGTTTTGCTAATTTTGCATCTATCGGCATACAGATTGGTGGAATTGGTGCGCTAGCACCAAAAAGAAGAGGAGATTTATCTAAATTAGGAATTATAGCCTTAATTGGAGGAACAATCGCTTCTCTATTCACTGCTGCAATTGTAGGAATGTTAATTTAACGAATGAAACAATATTTAGATTTAATGACACGCGTGATGCAAGAAGGAACGCTAAAAGCAGACAGAACTGGAACTGGAACTAAAAGCGTATTTGGCCATCAAATGCGTTTTGATTTATCCAAAGGATTCCCTTGTGTAACTACAAAAAAAATACATTTAAAATCCATCATCCACGAGCTGCTTTGGTTCTTAAAAGGAGACACGAACATAAAGTATCTTAAAGAAAATGGAGTTCGTATCTGGGACGAATGGGCAGATGAGAATGGAGACCTAGGACATATTTATGGTTATCAATGGAGGTCCTGGCCAGCTCCAGAAGGAAAACATATTGACCAAATTACTCAAGTAGTTAATACTTTAAAAAATAACCCCGATAGTAGAAGAATCATTGTAAGTGCTTGGAATGTTGGAGAGATTGAACAAATGGCATTACCTCCTTGCCATGCCTTTTTTCAATTTTATGTCGCAAATGAAAAGCTTTCTTGTCAGCTATATCAAAGAAGTGCTGATATTTTCTTAGGAGTACCTTTTAATATCGCGTCTTATGCGCTCTTAACTATGATGATAGCACAAGTATGCAATCTAAAACTTGGAGATTTTATTCACACTTTAGGAGATGCTCATATCTATAACAATCATTTTGAACAAACAGAATTACAGTTAAGCAGAGATTGCAAAAAATTACCAACTATGGAAATCAATCCAAATGTAAAGAGCATATTTGATTTTACCATTGATGATTTTAAATTAATTAATTATGAATATCATCCACATATTAAAGGAAAAGTAGCAATATAAATGGCAAATATAATTGTATTAGGAGCGGGCCTAGTTGGCGGAGTAATGGCAAAAGATTTAGCAAAAGATCACAACGTAACATCTGTAGATATTTCACAGAAAAACTTAGAAAAACTTACTAGCATCAACACTATTTGTGCTGATGTTTCAGATAAAGAAACTCTAACGAACCTAATTAAAAGTTACGACTTAGTGATAGGTGCTGTTCCCGGTTTCATGGGCTATAAAATGATGAAAGATGTAATTGAAGCAGGTAAAAATATAATCGACATTTCATTCTATCCAGAAGACCCTTTTGAGCTAGATGAGCTGGCAAAGATGAATAAAGTTATTGCTGTAATGGATTGCGGTGTTGCTCCAGGAATGGGAAATATTATCTTCGGACATCACAACGAAAAAATGAAAATTACTGACTATGAATGTCTAGTCGGAGGGCTACCTACAAAGAGAGAATGGCCTTACGAATATCAAGCTGTATTTTCTCCTATAGATGTAATTGAGGAATATATTCGACCAGCACGATATGTGCAAAATTCTAATCTCATAACTAAAGAAGCATTATCAGATACAGAACTTGTTGAATTTGATGAGGTAGGGACACTAGAGAGTTGGAACTCTGATGGCTTAAGAAGTTTAATAAAAACTATGCCTCATGTTCCTAATATGATAGAAAAAACCTTGCGCTACCCAGGCTGCGTAGAGTATCTAAAGGTACTAAGAGCAAGTGGTTTTTTCTCTTACAAAGAGCTAAATATAAATGGCGTTATGATTCGACCTATAGATATAACAGCAAAGCTATTATTCCCAAGGTGGGAAATGAAAGATGGAGATAAAGACTTCACAGTAATGAGAATTATTATAAAAGGAGAAGAAAAAGGAAATGAAGTAAGATACCAATATGATTTATTAGATCGATACCAAGATAATACTATATCCATGGCTAGAACTACAGGGTTTACTTGTACAGCTGTTGCAAACCTAGTACTAAGTGGTAAATACACTAAAATAGGAATCTCGCCTCCAGAATATTTAGGGAATCATTTCGAATTTGTAAGAGAATATCTAAAAAAAAGAAAAGTGTATTATAAAGTAAAAAGAATACGATGACAGTATGTATAATAGTAGCAGCTTCTGAAAATGGTGTTATTGGAAAAGATAATGACCTTATTTGGAATTTACCAAAAGACATGAAATTCTTTAAAGAGACTACTCTAGGGCATCATGTTATAATGGGCAGGAAAAACTTTGAATCTATTCCTCACAAATACAAACCATTACCTAACAGGACAAATGTAATAATCACAAGACAAGAAAATTATACAGCTCCAGGATGTATAGTTGTCCACTCAATAAGAGCGGCAATTCAAATTGCAAAAGATAATGGCGACAAGACTCCTTTTATCATAGGGGGAGGAGAAATTTACAACCTAGCTCTTAAAGAAAATCTAGTAGACAAAATCTATCTAACAAAAATATATCACTCTTTTAATGGAGATACATTCTTCCCTTTACTAGACGAGAGGTGGGTGGAGTCTAGCAGAATAGATTACAAGGCAGATAGAAAACATGCCTATGACTATAGCTTTCTAACTTTTAAAAAAAATAAGTAGATTTACAAAAAATAACATAATGAGAAAATATTTATTAGCCTTAAGTATCTTAACCATATTATTGCACTCATGTAAAGAGGGGGACGTAATAACCACACCTGAACTAACTAGCACTCAAGCGTCCCAAGACAATCTAACTGCTGAGAGTATTTTTAATGATATCGGACGTATTATTGAAGAAGGACTTATAAATAATGGACAGAATAAGGGATGCCCTAGTTACAACCTGATGAATAGTAACAATTCAGATATTGATACATTAATCATAGATTTCGGAAGCGGAGAATGTCCTCCAAATTATGGAAAGATTAGAACTGGTAAGATTATTGTTACTTATACGGGTAAATATAATGACTCTGCATCGGTAACAACTAGTACCTTTGATAATTATTATGTAAATAATAATCTAGTTGAAGGAGAAAGAATTATAACAAACAACGGAAGAAATATTGATGGGAATTTATGGTTTACAATAGACATAAATAATGCCAGTATAACAACTCCTATAAATGGAACGATTAACTGGCAATCTAATAGGAATAGAGAATGGATAGAAGGAGAAGAAACTCAATTTTATATTCTAGATGATAAATACAGAGTAACAGGAACTTCAAATGGTAATGGGATGAATGGCAATAACTTTATTATAGAGATTTCTGATGCTTTAGATGTTGATTTAAGTTGCCTACCTTCTTGTATAATTAAAAGTGGAACAGCTATAGTTTCTCCTGAAGGATATCCTGAAAGACTTATTGATTATGGAGACTCATTATGTGATTGTAATATAGATATCATAATTAATGGCTCTACCTATCCAATATTAACAATAAACTAAGCAGCCTTTAACTTATCGAATTTCAATTTAGAAATGTGATTCTTGACATAGGAAGGTGTTATCCTTAGTTCTTTCTTAGCGCTTTGAGAAGGCAACTCAAACATAGCATCTAGCATAATAGCCTCACAAATTGAACGCAAACCTCTAGCTCCTAATTTAAATTCCATGGCCTTATCTACAATAATATCAATTGCTTTTTTGTCAAATGTCAGAAGAATACCCTCCATATCGAACAGCTTCTGATATTGTTTAACAAGAGCATTTTTAGGTTTTGTAAGTATTAACTTTAAGGCCTCTCTATCTAAAGCATGTAAATTGGTAACTACTGGCATCCTTCCAATAAGCTCAGGAATGAGGCCAAAAGATTTTAAGTCCTGAGGAGAAACATAACTTAATAAATCTTCTTTATGTATTACACCCTCCTTTTGAGACTTGAAGCCAATAGCACGAGTATTGATTCTTTTAGAAATATGTTGTTCTATACCATCAAATGCTCCTCCACTAATGAACAAGATATCTTTAGTGTCTAATGCAATCATCTTCTGATCAGGATGTTTCCTCCCCCCTTGAGGAGGGACATTTACAATCGTTCCTTCTAATAATTTAAGCATAGCCTGCTGAACTCCTTCACCACTTACATCGCGTGTTATAGATGGATTGTCTCCTTTTCTTGCTACCTTATCAATTTCATCAATAAAAACAATCCCCTTCTGTGCTTTTTCAACGTTGTAATCTGCAGATTGCAGAAGGCGAGTCAATACACTCTCAACATCTTCTCCGACATAACCTGCTTCAGTAAGCACAGTAGCATCTGCAATACAGAATGGAACTTGCAATAACTTGGCAATAGAACGAGCTATTAGGGTTTTGCCTGTTCCAGTCCTTCCTACCATAATAATATTTGACTTCTCAATCTCAACGTCTTCTTGAATAGTATCTGGTTGAAAAATTCTTTTATAATGATTATAAACTGCTACAGCAATTACCTTCTTGACATCGTTCTGACCAATAACAAAATCATCCAGATATTCCTTAATATCCTTTGGCTTCAACAGCTTAGAATCATCAAGAAAGGTATTTTCTGAAACAGAGTCTTCTCGCACAATAGTATAAGCTTGCTCTATACAGGCATCACAAATATGTGCTGAACTACCTGCAATCAGAATATTAGTATCTTGCTTATTACGGCCACAAAAAGAACATAACACTTTCTCATATTCTGACATTATTTCTTCCGCTCTAAAACTTCATCAATCATACCATAGGATTTTGCTTCATCTGCAGTCATCCAATAATCTCTATCACTATCTTTCCAGACCTTATCAAACTCTTGACCAGAATGACTAGCAATAATCTCATACAACTCATTCTTTAATTTTTTAATCTCATTTGCCGTAATCTCAATGTCAGATGCTTGCCCTTGCGCTCCTCCCAAAGGTTGATGTATCATCACTCTTGAATGTTTAAGAGCTGTTCTTTTACCAGCTGCACCAGCACAAAGCAATACTGCCCCCATTGAAGCGGCCATCCCTGTACAAATCGTAGAAACATCAGGAGCAATATATTGCATAGTATCATAAATACCAAGACCTGCATATACTCCACCTCCAGGAGAGTTTAAATAAATTAAAATATCCTTTTCAGCCTCAACTGATTCCAAGAACAAAAGTTGTGCTTGAATAATATTTGCTACATAATCATTAATAGGCACTCCTAGGAAAATAATCCTATCCATCATTAAACGAGAAAAAACGTCCATACTGGCAACATTCATCTGCCTTTCCTCAATAATAGTTGGGGAAATATAATTGCCATAAATTGAAGTAAATTCATTCAAATGGAAACTACTAATCCCCTTATGTTTTGTTGCATATTCTTTAAATTCTTTTCCGTAATCCATAATGGTTTTTTTATGATTTTTCTGATGCTAATTTAACAAAATCATCATAAGAAATACTTTTTTTATTTAATTTGAACTTTTCTTTATAAATAGTTAGTGTTCTTTCATCAAGAATCTGATCATGCAATTTCTTTTTCTCCTCCTGATTCTTCAAAATATTATTAGCAATATCAGTAAGTTGTTGTTCATCTCCTACTGGCTGTCCATATTGTTTCATTTGCATTGCAATTAACTTTCTAGCCTGTGATAAAATATCCTCTTGCGTCACTCTAATCTCATAATTCTCTAATATTTTATTCTCAATAAGTTGCCATTGCAAACTCTTAGCATACATATCATATTCTTTTTCTAATAACTCGGCCGTAATTGGTTGTTTAGAGGTTTTAAGCAACCATCTCTTTAAAAAAGCATCTGGCATATTCAAGCTTAATTTATCAATAAAATAGGTTACAACGTCATTCTTAAGCATTCTGTCGCTCTCTGAAACAAACTGATTCTCCAGCTCTAATGTTACTTTCTCTTTAAATTCTTTCTTATTCTTAACTGATCCAGGCTCATAAATTTTATCAAATAATGTAACATCCAATTCTGCAGGATCTAATCTATTAATATTCTTTACAGTAAATTGAAATTCTTCTGAAATTAGATTATGAAGAGCCGAAAGATCAACATTCAACATTGCTGCTAAATCAGTATGATTTGTAAAGGCTTTCATCACATTTACTATAATTAAATCATCACTTTTTAAGCCAATGAATTTCTTTTTTATAACTTTATCAGCTATGTAGTCCATTGAAACAGTAGCATCATTCTTAATGCCATTATTCAATATTTTTCCATCAATACCTAATTGCTCAATGGTACAAAAAATTAAATCCCCCTCAACAGATGTCTCAGGATTAGTCATTTTCCCATATTTTTTTGCAATATCGGTACAATAACTATTCACAAGTTTACTGTCAGGCTTAATCTTATAATAATTTAATTTGTCTTTCTTTGTAATCTTTACATCAAAATCAGGAGCCAACCCTACTTCATATTGAAATTTAAAATTGGCAGCATTCATCCAATTAATTTCTTTCTCTTCAATTGGCATTGGAGAGCCCAAAACTCTTAGCTTTTGCTCTGTAATGTATCTATATAATTCATCCTGAATTAATTTATTTACCTCATCAATAACAACTGACTGTCTATATTTCTTATTTATAATTCCCATAGGAGTCTTTCCTTTTCTGAATCCAGGAATCTGTGCTTTTTTACGGTAATCTTTAAGCACTTGTTGAACTTTTTCATCATAATCAGTCTCTTCCACTTCAATAAGAATAGTAGAGATTAAGTCTTTTACTTTACTTTGTGTAATTTTCATCTTCTATATTATTTTAAAATAAGGGGTGCGAAAATACACTTATTTCTTCGATTATAAAGCAATGAGAATCTAAAAAACCTTCACTTAGTGAAGGTTTTCAATTGTGCGGGTGAAGGGACTCGAACCCCCACGCCTTGCGGCACTAGATCCTAAGTCTAGCACGTCTACCAATTCCGCCACAC
>MDSW01156137.1_pt1 | contig 18102 bp, 16 predicted proteins | sample 811171 | NCBI WGS metagenome assembly MDSW01 (sample SAMN05326641, study PRJNA326480) | marine metagenome | isolation source: seawater | place: Atlantic Ocean: North West | collected 2012
CCCCCCCATCCAGTCGGTTGATCCGGCCTGCCTTAGAATTTGAGGCGGGCAGAGATCGAGTAGGTGCGGCCAATGACCCACGGAGCGTACAGAGCGGCGTCCGTGTTGCCCTGGTCGAAGAAACCGGTCGCCGTTTGCGGCGGCAGATCGTCGAACACGTTGGACACGTTGCCCACGATACGCAGACGGTCGCTGACGTTCCACGCCACAGCGGCGTCGAGGTTGGACAGTTCCGGAGTATCCGGAGCGCCCAGACCTTCGAACGTACCACCCGGGTAGTCCTGCATGAGCGACGGCACGTAGGAGTGCTGCAGCTGGAAGGTCCAGTCATCAAGACGATACTCGAGGGTCGAGTTGATCTTGTAGTCCGGGATAGCGCCCGAAATACCAGCTTCCGTCGTACCTTCGATCCGCGTACCGAAGAAGTCGTACTTATCGGTCAGCGTCACGATCGTGTCGAGCGACAGGTTACCAGGTGCGCCAGCGAACACTTCGTCGAGGTCGAAGTTGTAGTCCAGCTGGATGTCGTAACCTTGCAGTTCGATCTCGCCAGCACCGTTCGTCAGAGAGGTGTTGACAGAGGTGATCTGGCCGGTGGCCGGGTCACGAACGATCTGCTGACAGTCTTGCTGCGACTGAGCCGTGCTGCCCAGGTTCGAGTAGCAGGAGTTCAGGATCGTCGTGGCACCGCGGCTGACGATCGCGTTTGCCAGTTTGATGTTGAAGTAGTCCACGGAACCGCGGAGTTCACCAATCGGCAGGAAGTCCGGCTCGAACACGATACCGGCGGTAAGGGTTTCACCCTCTTCCGGCTCGAGGTTCGGGTTACCGAACGAAAAGGCCTGAACCTGCGAGTTTGCAGCAGCAAAGCCCGGATAGTTGGCCGTCGGAACGAAACCGCCGCCGATGCTGGCCGGGTTGGAACAGAAGGCCTGCAGGGTTGCGTCGTTGGTTGCGCACGGATCGATGTAGCTCGGGAAGCCCTGGTCGCCGGCCTGGAAGGATTCCAGAGCGGACGGAGCACGGACTGCCTTGTTGTAGATCGCCCGGACACGGAACCAGTCTACCGGTGCGTAGTTTGCACCATACTTGTAGGACTCAACCGAACCGATCGTGGAGTAGTCGGACGTACGATAACCAGCCTCAACGGACAGGTCATAGGCGAACGGCTGCTCGGAGACCAGCGGCACAACCACCTCGGTGTAAGCTTCGTACACGTCGATGTTACCGAAGATCGAGTTCTGGGCGTTGAAGCCTGCGATTTCGCCGCGGCGCTGGGCATCGTCCACAACGAAGGAGACTTCGTCGTCACGATACTCGAGACCGAAAACGGCTTCGACAGGACCTGCCGGCAGTTCGAACAGCGGACCGCGAACGAAACCGGAGACCGAAGACTGCTCAAGCTGAGCAGCGGTCTGCAGGTTCGTGCGGATGAAGCCCGCCATTGCCGGTGTCAGGGATGCTTCGCCGAAGATGTCGACGTCCACACAGCTCGGCAGAACTGCCGTCGGCGCGACGTTGGCACAACCCTGGATACCCTGCAGCAGGGCAACGCGGTTCACGTTGTTACGCAGCTGCGAGTTGAAGTCGACCTGACCCCAGCCGAGGCTCAGGTTCCAGTCCCAGGTGTCCGTCAGCTCACCGTCGAAGGAGACGCGGCCGAGGAGGCTGGAGTTGGTGAAGTCGCCTTCACGGTTACCAACGGCCTTGGAGCGCCATGCCATCGTGAAGTTGGCATCTGCGGTCGGACGGGAGTTGAGGGCAGCGGACAGATCCGGATGCGGATCGTCTGCCGTACCGACGATGCCGTCAGCACCTGCGATTGCCGGCGAAGAAACCGGGATCGAGAGGCCGGTGATCGGCGTAGCGGCCAGCTGGACCTGCGTCTTGGAACGGACGTAGGAGAGCATCACCTTCATGTCGACCTTTTCGGTCAGCTCGTAGTTGGCGAACGTCTGGATACCGAAACGCTCGGAAGGCAGCAGGATGTAGTTGTCCGGCGCGTAGTTGTAACGCGAGGAACCGTTGGCACGGATCGGAAGCGTACATGCACCACCCGTCAGAGCCGGCATCAGCTGACCAGCGTCGTTGAACGACAGGCCTGAAGCATTAACCGGGATCGGCGCGGTTGCCGGGTTACAGTCGTGGTCAACCGAAGCAAAGTTCGGAGTGCCCGGGTTGGTGGCAAGGCCGCCAAACGGGTTGGATGCGCTGTTGGAGATCGAACCCCACGGCGGAGTAGCCGAACCGCCCGGTGCGAGCGTGAAGGCAACCTGGTTGGCGCCGCCACCCAGCGTGTCACGTGCAGCGAGGTACTCGTCGAGCGTGTCGACGAGGATAATGCCCGTGTACTGGCTGGTGTTGTAGTCGTAACCGCCGATCAGGGCACCAGCGACTGCGGAGTAGTCGAACTCGCTCTGCAGAACGCCGTCACGGTGAGAGTAGGAACCGTAGGTCGTGATGTTACCGCGGCCACCGTCGAAGTTGCCGCCCATCAGGAAGTCGACGGTCTCGTTGCCGCCAAGGCCTTCGAAGCTGCCGCCCTTACGGACAGTGACCTGGGCGCCTTCATAGTCATCCTTCAGGATGAAGTTCACGACACCGGCAATAGCGTCAGAACCGTACACAGCGGATGCACCGCCGGTCACGACTTCGACGCGCTCGATCAGACCGGCCGGGATGGTGTTGAGGTCGACCACGCCGGTCGTCGATGCGGCCGGAACGCGCTCGCCGTCGATCAGGACGAGTGAACGCGACGGTCCAAGACCGCGCAGGTCGATCGTGGCGAAGTCTTCACCGCCAGCATTGTTCGACGTAACCGTGTTGCCTGGGATAACCTGCGGCAGTTCGTTCAGAAGGGTTTCGACGTTCAGCGTTGCGCTGAGTTCGATGGCTTCTGCGCCAACTGACGTAACCGGGCTGATAGCCTGGTAGTTTGCAGAACCGATACGCGTACCGGTAACCGTGATGCGTTCCTGAACGGCTTCTTCGTCAGCAGCGTCAGCCGCTACTTCAATGACTTCGTCTTCTTGCGCATGGGCCGGCAGTGCTGCAACGGCGACAAGCGCCGCCCCTGCAAACACGGACGACGCCAAGAGGCGCGATTTCAAGTTCTGTTCGCTCACCTGAACCTCCGAATTGGGATAATTGTCTAAGTTACACCCCGAAATGGGCAAATCTGGCCCCCTGGAACCAGACCTTACCCGGCAGTAATGATGCCCCACCCCCCATAGTCAATTGGCCAGCGCTGCGCTTTTCAGCAAATTGACCGGAGTGTGACAGAAACGCATCACTAACTGGCCGTAAATAAGGCAGATAAATCCACAACGTGCAGCTGGCGCGGTAGAACTGCCCTATTGCAGCCGGAGTCTTTGCAAGCCCTGGAAAGTCTGTAAGGCTGTCGCCGCACGAGGTGTTTGCCCAATGCCGAGGGAGAATGAGATGCGGAAATTTGTACTTGTTTCTCTGGTATTTGTGGCAACGGCTTACCCTGCCGCTGCTGACCAGAAAGCAGGCACACCGACCGCCGAACTGTATTCCTGCACAGAAATTACGGACGATTCCGAGCGTCTTGCCTGTTTCGACACCGCTGTCTCAGCCCTGAAGGCGGCCGAATCGTCCGGCGAAGTGCAGACCGTGAACCGGACCGAATTGAAAGCGATCGAGCGTGACGCCTTCGGATTCTCGATGCCGAGCCTGCCGCAGCTGTTTCGCGGCCGGGCCGACAGCGACAAGAGCGCCGACGACGAGCTGAAAGAGATCACCGTCGCGATCAAGGAGATCAAGGCCGACCGGAACGACGTCCTCACCATCTATCTGGAAGACGGCCAGATCTGGCGTCAGATCGATACGACCTACATAACCGGGAGCCGGATTCGCAAGGCGGAGACGGTCACCATCAAGAAGGCCGCCTTTGGCAGCTTCCTGATGAAGCTGGACGACAGCAACACCACCTTCCGCGTCCGCCGCCTGAACTAGGCGCTGCCCTGCCTCAGACGAGGTAGAAGCTGACGGCAATCAGCAGGCCGAACAGAATCGCCAGTACGATGAACCCCACAAACAGCAGGATGAAGGTGCGCAGCACCGACATGAACCTTCCGGTGCCGTAGGTCACCCGCAATTGCCGGTACATATAGACCGGAATGATGAAGACCGCGAACACGATCAGCCAGGGCAGCGTTGTGGGAACAACCGCCCCGATCAGCACCAGCAGCGTCGCCAGCAGATAGAAGAAGGTCTGCACATGCAGGCTGGTGATCACATGGTCATAGATGTACCGGCTGCGGTGCCAGGCATAGAGAACGGTCAGCAGCAGCGCCAGGATCGGCATGAACATAAGGCTGAAGCGCGGCGCCCATTCGCGGATGCGGGCGCCGAACCGGTCCTGATTCTCGAACACGGTTGCCGCATGGTCCGCCTGCCGCCAGATGGTCTCCCGCTGCTGTTCGGTTACGTCAGGGCCCATTTGCTCCGCCAGCGCCGCGCGCAACACTTCGCGATCGATACGGCCGTCCGGCAGCATCAGATCCGTCAGGCTGATCCCGTTCTCGGCTGCCTCGATCTCGGCAAGCAGACGTGCGCGGTCTTCCTCGCTGAGGTCCGGATCTTCCAGTTCCGCCCGCAGCTCCTCCATCTGCTGGTCAGACGTGACAGGGATCGAGGCCTCTTCATTATCGACCGAATAGGCAACGCCATCGCCCAGCTGGTTGTCGATTCGCCAGTCCTTGTACCAGCCGAGCTGGTCGCCGAGAGTGAAGATGGTCAGGAAGAACAGGACCGACCCGATCAGGAACATCCGGAAAGGCGGCACATAGCGCGCGCGCTTTCCTTCCAGATAGTTCCGCGTCATCCGGCCCGGCCGCAGCATCAGCATCGGCAGCGACCGCCAGAGCCGGCTGTCAAAGGCGAATGTATCGCCCAGGCTGGTCAAGATCAGGTCCCAGAACGGGCGGTGGAAATCCGTCGCCAGCTGACCGCAGCTTGTGCAGTAGCGGTCATAGACCTCACCGCCGCAATTGGCGCAGGGCCGGTCCGGATCGACCGGATGCCCATCGCCGGTGGACAGGCCGCCCAGTGAGCCGAGGCCCGCAACTTCCAGTTCGTGACTCATGCCGCCTACCCCTCAGGCCGGATGGGTTTATTCGCCCGGCTTCATACCATCACGGCACAGGAAGCGCGAGCGGTGCTGGTCCTTCGCGTTCTCTTCCCAGCCGGTCAGCGTCGGATCGACCAGATTCTTGGTCACCTGGAACCACATCGGCGTGATCGGATATTCCTCCAGCATCAGCTTCTCGGCCTCGGCGAAAGTCTCCGCCCGCTTCTGCAGGTCCAGCTCGGCATTCGAGCGTTCCAGCAGCAGGTCGTATTGCGGGTTGGAATAGTTGCCATAGTTCTGCTGTCCGGTTTCGGAATCCAGCAGGTAGAGGAAATTGATCGGGTCATCGAAATCCGCGACCCATGCCGCATCGGAGACCGTGAAGTCAGACTGCCGGAGGCGCGCATACAGCACCTTCGTATCCTGCTTCACGATGGTCGGACGCACCCAAGGGGCGATATCGGACCAGTTGGCCTGCGCAACCGGCGCGACTTTCGGGTTGTCGTCGGTCGAGCGATGAATGAACTCGAAGGCCAGTGGATTGCCCGGGCCAAACCCTGCCTCTTCCAGCAGGGCTTTCGCCTCGGCCAGCCGTTCGGCGCGCGGCATGTCTTTCCACGACACTTCCGGACGCGTCACATTGTAATTGTTGATTCCCGGCGGAACCATGGAATAGGCCGGCACATAGCCGGGCGTCAGCACGTTACGGACGATGAATTCCCGGTCGAGCGCCATCGACAGCGCCTTGCGCACCCGGACATCGTCAAACGGCGGCACATCGCCATTGAACGACCAATAGGTCGTGATCAGTGCCGGCGTGGTACGCGGCCAGCCGGGCAGCTTCTCTTCCAGTTCAGACTGGCGGGCCCCGTCAAAGGCATTGTTGATGTCCAGCTCCCCGGCCTGGATCTTGTTCTCCACGGCTGTCGGGTCTTCCAGTTCGAAATAGACCACGCGGTCGAAGCAGGCTTCCGGTGCGCCGAATCCGGTCGGGTTCTTCTCCGCAACCAGCTGGTCGCCCGTGCGCCAGTAGACCAGCTTGTAGGGGCCGTTGACCACGATGTTGTCGGGCTGGATCCAGGAATCGCCATACTGGTCGATGATGTGGCTCGGCACCGGATAGGTCGTGTAGTGCGACAGGAGGCCCGGCAGGTAAGGCGCCGGATATTCGAGAGTGATCTCAAGCGTCTTGTCGTCGATCGCGCGCACACCCAGCTCTTCCGGCGGCAAGGTGGTGGCATTCACCTTCTGGGCATTCTTGATGAGCCAGAGCAGCGAGGCGTATTGCGAGGCGATTTCCGGCTTCTGGATACGGCGGAGGGCATAGACGAAATCGTTCGCCGTCACCGGTGTGCCGTCGGACCAGTAATAGTCACCCAGATTGAACGTCCAGACGAGACCGCTATCGCTGACGGTCCAGTCGGTCGCCATGCCAGGCTGCGGACGGGCATCCGGGCCGTCTGTCGTCAGGCCTATGAACATGTCCCCGATAATGATGTTTTCCCATTGAGCGGAGGATTTGTGCGGATCCAGCGTGTCCACCTTCGCCGAAATGCCCCGGCGCAGGGTTGGCGTGTCATCCGCCTTGTTGCCGCCGCCACAGGCAGCCAGTGCCAGCACGCAGGCTGCGGCCACGCCGGCGCTCAAAAGGGATCTAAGGGCCATGAAACTCTCCTGAAATCTGGGTCCGGGTGCATCCGGTTTGCAGCCTTGCTGCCAGAACCTTGCCATTTTGGAAAGTATCGTGACTGCGGCTGAACAGCAGCTGACTGGCTGTGCCCACGAGACCGGCATCCGGACGGTACACCGGCCAGGTCCGGGCCGCGGGCCTTGAAACCGGCTCTTGGCGGCCAATAGTCATGGAAGGCGCAGAGACAAGGCAGATACAGGAAAGTGGGGCCAGCATCGCACACACAAAGCGGGACCTGACAAGAATCCGGTGGATCAAGCGGTTCCGGCCGCCGGCCCTGTGCGTGCTGGGCGGTTTGGCGCTGGTCTTCGGTGTGCCTTACATCCCCGAAGAACTTTATGCCGGGTACGATGTGCCCCGCCTTGCGGAGATATCCGCCAACGTCCTGTTCATCGGTGCGATCGGCTGGGCTATCGCCACGATTGTCGACGGGCTGGTGAAGCGCCGGATCGCCGGACTGCACCTCGATGCCGAAGACAATCTTGAAGCGCGCAAGTCGGCCACGCGGCTGGATGTCGTCCGCAGGGTCTGGATTGTCACTGCGGGCGTCGTCACGCTCGCCGCCGCCCTCACCGTCATTCCCGGTGTGAAGCAGATCGGCATCAGCCTGTTCGCCTCGGCCGGGATCGCGGGAATTGCCATCGGCCTCGCCGCCCGGCCGATGCTGTCGAACCTGATCGCCGGGCTCCAGATCGCCTTCACCCAGCCGATCCGCATCGATGACGCGGTGGTCGTCGAGGGTGAGTGGGGCTGGATCGAGGAAATCGGCCTCTTCTATGTGGTCATCAAGATCTGGGACTGGCGGCGCCTTGTCGTGCCGCTGTCCTATTTCATCGAACAACCCTTCCAGAACTGGACCCGCAAGAACGCCTCCATCATCGGCAGCGTGTTCTGGACGGTCGACTACCACGCCCCCATCGGAGAGATGCGGACGAAACTGGAAGAGATCTGCAAGGGCACGCCGCTCTGGAACAAGGAGGTCGTCAATCTGCAAGTCACGGAAGCGACCGGCAGTTCCGTTACCGTCCGCGCGCTGGCTTCCGCCAGCACCTCACCGAAGGCCTGGGACCTCCGCTGCCATATCCGCGAGGAAATGATCAACTGGCTGCAGGCCGAACACCCGCAAGCGCTGCCGCGTCTCCGCGCAGATGCGTCCGTGGACATGCCGGCGGGTCAGCCCGCCTGATCACCAGGGCAGCGCATTGCCTTCAAAGTCGAAGAAGCGCAGCTCTGCGGCATTCTCCGTGCCCGTGATTACCTTGAACAGGCCTGCCGCACTTTCCTCCGGCTTCACCGGCGCGCTCGATCCGCCCATGTCTGTCTGCACCCAGCCGGGATGCAGTGCGAGGAGCGTGATACCCCTGCCCGCCAGCTCCGGCGCCGCTGCGCGAAGCGCCATGTTCAGCCCGGCCTTCGATGTCCGGTAGGCCAGCCCGTAGGATGCCGTCGTGTTCTCGATTGATCCCATGATGCTGGACAGGTTTGCGATCTTCTTCGTGCCGCTGGCTGCCACATTGTCCGCGAAAGCGGCAATCACGCGGAGCGGCGAAATCGTGTTGACCTGGAGGATCCGCTCGAACTGATCGAATTCCAGCGCCTCGAAGCCCGCCCGGCTACCGACACCGGCATTGTTGATGAGATAGTCAATCGGCTTGTCGCCAAGCTCCGCTTTCAATGCGGCGATCGAGGCAGGATCCGCCACATCGAGCGCCATGACCGTCGCACCCGTCGCATTCAGCGCGTCGGCGCTGCCCGGATCGCGCGCCGTCGCGATCACGTCGTGGCCGTTCGCGAGGAATTCCCTTGTCAGCGCGAGTCCGATTCCGCGATTGGCACCTGTGATAAGTGTCGTTGGCATGTCTTGTCTCCGGTCGTCTTCCCTCCGGAGGATAGACGGCAGCGCCCGTCCGGCAAGTGCGGCTCGGCCCTCTTCAGTCCTGCGGCAGGATCCGGTAGACGGCGGTGGCCTTCATCACCGGCGTATCGCCCTGCTTCGCCATACCGCCTGTGAACAGGATGGTGCGCGTGCGGCGGTCGATCCTGGGCTCCAGCACGACGCGGCCGCTACCAGACGCATCCGAAGACACATCGAAAGTGACTGAGACCATCTCGACCGGGTTCGGCGCGCAGGCCGCCTCGGCATCCGCACGAATGGCTGCCATGAGATCCAGCGCCAGTTTCTCGTCCGGTCTCAGTGTGTCTTGATCCTGCATGCGGTCAGCCCCTTTTCGGTCGCTCAGCACATAGAGGGGCTCGCCGGTCTTGAAAAGAGCCGGACCAGCCCGCGTCTGTATGGAGATGAGCGGCTGGTCCGGCCCCTTGGGGGACAAGCTTCCAATGCCAGGGGGGGACAGGTGGCCTTGGAAGTGCGCTCTTTACGCGCGGGCCAGCGGGCCGGATCACGGGCATGAAAAAAGCCGCCCGAAGGCGGCTCATTTGCGTCGGGGAGAAGAGAGATCAGGCCGCTTTTGCAGCTGCGGCCAGCGCGTCCATGTCGGAGCCGATCAGGTCGCCCAGATGGCCGAAGCCGGTCAGGCCATGATGCGCTTCCATATAGGTCGAGATGCTGGGCAAAAGATGCCCTATGGCCTTGTGGTCGAGTCCGATTTTGTGGAGCTCCGAAATCATGGACTGGGCGACGATGCGCTTGCCGCCAGGCGTCTGCTCGATCAGGCGGGCGATGATGCCGGTCGGCGCGCCGATGTCGCTGCCCGTGCGGGCGGCGAGGGTGCGGGCGCCGGGGATCGTCTTGAACATGGCTGTGGCGAAAGGAGACTCCTGACGCTCGGCCGCATTCAGGACAATCCCCAGCGCCTGCTTTGCAGTAGAATCCGAGAGGCCGTTGGTCTTGGCGATGTGCGCAGTGATATCAGTCAGCATTTGCGTAAGCACTCCTGAGATTAACGGCTTCGGACGGCTCATTAACTCCCGACGTGCTTACCGGATCGTTACTGCGAGCCGCCTTCTGCAGCATCAAAGCACGATTTAGGGTTAAGGCGCGTTAGGGCGGGGTAAACAAACGGACTGTTTCTGTTTACGAGTTAAGGATGGAAGTGATGGCGGGGAGACCTCAATGATCCGGATCGGCATACTGGGCGCGGCACGAATTGCGCCGAAAGCCGTCATCAAGCCGGCAAGCCTGCGCGAAGACTGCATCGTCACCGCCGTCGCCGCCCGCGACGCGGTAAAGGCCGGGGCCTATGCGGCCGAACACGGCATTCCTCATGCCCTGACCGATTATGATGCGCTCGTCACCCATGCGGAGGTCGACCTCGTCTACAATGCGCTTCCGAACAACCGGCACGCCGATCTTTCCATTGCCGCCCTCGAAGCCGGCAAGGCCGTGCTGTGCGAAAAGCCTTTCGCAATGAATGCCGCAGAGGCTGAATCCATGATCGATGCCGCTCACCGCACGGGCGGCATTCTGATCGAGGCCTTTCACTACCGGTTCCACCCCGCCTTCCTGCGGGTCGAAGAGATCGTGAAGAGCGGCATCCTCGGACCGCTGCATACCATAGAGGGCGACTTCACCGCCGAGATCCCGTATCGCGACGGCGAGCTGCGCCACACGCTGGCGCTCGGCGGCGGGGCCCTGATGGATCTTGGCTGCTATCCCCTTCACATGGCCCGCACACTGGCGGATGCGGAGCCGCAAATCCTGTCCGCGCATTGCACCGGCGACCGGCCGGGCGTGGATCTTGCCACGACCGCGAAGCTCGCCTTTCCGAATGACGTCACTGCAGACATCCAGACAAACATGGCGCCGGGCGCGAAGTTCAACGTGTATCTGAAGGCAGACTGTGCGGACGGCTCGGTCAGCCTGACCAATCCTGTGCATCCGCACCGGGGACACAGGATCGAGATCCACAAGGACGGAAAGACGCTCGTCGACACCGAAGAGGGCCTGACCACTTATGACTATCAGCTCGCCCATGTGCTCGACGTCATGAAGGGTGAGGCCAGTCCGCTGACAGGCGGGGCGGACGCCATCGGCAACATGGCTGCAATCGATGCAATTTATACGGCAGCGGGATATGCCCCGCGGGGCACCTGATCCAGCTTGCCCACCCGGCCCGGGCCATGATATGCGGCGGCCATCACAACAGGCGCTGAGCGCGGTCTCACCCTCATGGAGAGGCAACCGCGGCGCAGGATCAGTCCTGTGTGTGCAAGCCCAGCGTGGCGAACTCCCAGGACAGGCAAGCCAGGAGTGCACGCACATGAAAACCATCATCGAACCTTTCCGCATCAAATCGGTCGAACCGATCCGGATGACAACGCGCGAGGAACGCGAGCGCCTGCTGAAGGAAGCAGGCTACAATCTCTTCAAGCTGCATTCGGATGATGTGCTGATCGACCTGCTGACCGACAGCGGCACCTCCGCCATGAGCGCGGCGCAATGGGGCGCGGTGATGACGGGCGACGAGTCCTATGCCGGCGCGCCGAGCTTCTATCGCTTCGAAGCCGCTGTCCGTGACCTGATGGATTTCAAGCATATCATCCCCGCCCACCAGGGCCGCGCGGCGGAGCACTTGCTCTTCTCCCTGATCGCGAAGCCGGGACATGTCATTCCCTCGAACACGCATTTCGACACGACGCGCGGGAACATTGAGGCGGCCGGTGCGGAAGCGTTGGACCTGCCGATTGCGGAGGGCAAGGTCCCGTCGCTTGAGCACCCTTTCAAGGGCAATATGGACCTCGACGCGCTCGAAGCGCTGATGAAAGAGCGCGGCGATGCCGTGCCCTGCGTGATGATGACGATCACGAACAATGCGGGCGGCGGCCAGCCGGTCAGCCTCGCCAACATCCGCGGCGCGGCGGAGATCGCCCACGCCCACGGCAAGCCCTTCTTCATTGATGGCTGCCGCTTTGCCGAGAATGCCTGGTTCATCAAGCTGCGCGAAGACGGCCAGCAGGACCGCTCCATCAAGGAGATCGTGCGCGACACATTCCGCGTGTCTGACGGCATGACGATGAGCGCCAAGAAGGATGCCTTCGCCAATATCGGCGGCTGGCTGGCGCTGCACGATGACAGCCTCGCGGAACAGGCCCGCACGCGCCTGATCCAGACCGAAGGCTTCCCCACCTATGGCGGCCTTGCGGGCCGCGACCTCGACGCCATTGCGCAGGGGCTCACTGAAATCGTGGACGAGGACTATCTCCGCTACCGGGTACGGACGAATGCCTACATCGCCGAACGCCTCGACCAGATGGGTGTCCCGGTGATGAAGCCGGCGGGCGGCCATGCCGTCTTCATCGACGCGCGCGAATGGCTGCCGCACATTCCGCCGCTGGAATATCCGGGCCATGCGCTCGCCTGCGCGCTCTACGAAGAAGGCGGCATCCGCGGCTGCGAAATCGGCACGGTGATGTTCGGCCGCAAGCCCGACGGCACAGAGGAACCCGCCCGCATGGACCTCGTCCGCCTCGCCATGCCCCGCCGTGTCTACACCCAGTCACATGCCGACTATATCGTCGAAGTGTTCGAAGAACTCGCGAAGCGCAAGGATGCGATCCGTGGCCTGCGTATTGTGAAAGAGCCGCCGATGATGCGGCACTTCACGGCGGAGTTTGCGCGGCTCTAGGCTTCCTTCGCCATTTCGATCCACTCTTCGACTTCCTCTTCGGCGAGGTAGTCATCGTCGCGGATGACGCGGTCGCCTTCAGGTGTGGAGAGGAATTCCGTGGCCAGCATGAACAGGGTCCGCGCCGGGGCCTCGGCCAGTTCCTTGCGGTTGCGGATACCCGCACCGACAAGGATCTGCGCGTCGTGTACGCGAAGGCCAGGCACTTCCATCATCAGGATGGTCTGGTCCTTCCAGTCATTCAGCGTGTCGACATCGATATAGGCGACATCGATCAGGAACGCCGTCTCCTCCGGATCGCAATCCAGCAGATCGCCGACCGTGGTGACACCCGCGCGGGCAAGGCGCTTCGCGGTCTTCTTGCCAATGCTCGGAGCTTCGATGACCGGGGACTCGCGGGTAATGGTGGTGCGGCGGGGGATGTCGCCGGACTCCCCGCCAAGGTCTTCGGCAGGCTCCGGCGAAGGCGCGGCGGCCTCCACCTCTTCCACCTCAGGCGCGGGCGGCTCTTCCTCGAACAGGACTTCTTCCGCCTTGGGCGGCGCGGGCTTGCGCTTCCGCTTTTCCTTCCTCTTCGGCGCTTCCGTTTCGACAGTCTCCGGCGCCTCGGCGGCGGTGGTCTTGTCAACTTCCTCGGCATCGATCAGCGCCTGCAGCAAGCGCTCCTCGACCGCCTTGTTCTTCGAGCCAATGGGGCCGATTTCCTGCTTGTCGAGTTCCTTGAGCGGCGTGCGCAGAACCTGCTTCGCGTGCAGCTTGCGGATCGCCTTGTCATCGTCCGGCAGGGTACGGATGACTTTTCCGGTCTTCCTGAATTCCTTGTACATACGCTCGACCTGCCGCTTGTCGGCAGCATCAGACAGTTTCGCAGTGACCCAGCGAACCGGGATGTCCAGCGTCTCGATATAGCCCTGGATGGTGAGGTTTACCCTGGGCGGCGCAACGGCGGCTTCGTTGATGGCGCGGGACATGATGGTCGCAAACCCGGCCGTCGCATAGGCGACCAGTTCCACGATGGCATCGAACATGGTCTCGTCCAGCCCCGATGGCGGATCGGCGACACCGGCGTCGAGATCATAGTGATCGATGAAGGTCTGATAGTGCGGATGGGATTTGCGCGCGCCTGCGCGTACCATGTCCGCGATGAAGCCCGCGCCTTCCGGCACGTCGACATCCGGATAGCCCAGCGTCTCGATCCGGCCATCAATGGCATCGCGCGATTTGGCGATGCTCCACTCGACGGCGCGGTGGATCGCGCCTTCTTCCTCGGTCTGCCCCGTATGGAAGGGCTGGATCGGGTCGGCATAATAATGGCTCAGCACGCCGAGCGCATAGGCAGCCTTGCTCCACTGCCTTTTGCGGAGGTGATCGACGGCATTCGCGTACCACTCGGTTGCCTTGTCGGCCGCCCCGCCCCACTCACCTTCGGCAACATGGAGAACATGGTTCTTGAAGTCCTTGAACTTCGCATCGGGGGCCTTCGCGCCCTCCAGCAGATGCTCGTGATGGACAAGGAACAGGTTCTTCCACTTCTCGCCCTCCTCGGCGGCGATCAGCGACAGCGCATCGAACGCAATATAGTGGTGGGTCGACCGGCACCGGTGCCCGCGAATGACCCGTTCGAGCAGAGACATGTCCCGTCTCCCTTCCCGCTTCAGCAATTACAATTCCCGGAAATTGCCTAACGAAAGTTACCCCCCGATTAACCCTTCGCGCGGGAGGGGAAGATTGCCGGGATTTAACGCACCGCGAAATCCGTTGGTTCGGTGCTCTTGCCTTTGCCGTCCTTCTCGCCTTTCGGCTGGCCGTGTTTGCCGGGGCCCATGAAGCCGAACAGGTGGCCGGCGACTTTCCGCATCTGGATTTCCTCGGAGCCTTCGGTGATGCGGTAGCGGCGGTGGTGGCGGTAGATGTGCTCGAACGGCTTGTGCCTTGAATAGCCCATGCCGCCATGCACCTGCATCGCCCGGTCGGCGGCGTTGCAGCACAGCCGGTTTGCCCGGTAGTTGCACATGGAGACCTTGTCGGACAGGTGGATCGCCACCTCCGGCTTGGACATCTGGTCCATCTCCCACGCCGTCTTGAAGATCAGCAGCCGGAGCATCTCTGCCTCCGTCGCCAGCTCCACCAGCGGAAACTGGATCGCCTGGTTCACCGCCAGCGCCTTGCCGAAAGGCTTGCGTTCCCGGGCATATTCCACGCTCTCCGCGATACAGTACATCGCCGCGCCGGTGGAACTCGCTGCCTGGCGGATGCGGTTCTCGTGCACGAAATGCTGGGCCAGTGCGAGGCCGCCCTCCGGCGGGCCGAACACGGCATCCTCCGGCACCCAGACATCCTTGATCGTCAGGCGCGGATGGTCCGTCGGCATGTTGAAGGTCCACATATATTCTTCGATGATCACGCCGGGGTCGCGCGCCGGAATGATCAGGCAGGTGATGCCGCGCGCATCGCCGTCTTCGCCACTGGTCCGGCAGAACAGCATGATGTGGGTCGCGGCATGCATGCCGGTTATCCACATCTTTTCGCCATTGATCAGCCAGCCATCCTTGCCGTCCTTCTTGTGGCGCACGGCCCGCGTTTCCATATGCGTTGCGTCAGAGCCGTGATCCGGCTCCGTCAGGCCGAAGCAGGCGAGGAATTTTCCCTCCAGCGCGGCGGTTGCGAGGTGTTTCTGGTCGTCACGGGCAAAGTCCCGCAGCATCAGGATCTGGGGGAAATTGCCGACAATGGAGTGCTCGTTCTGAAGGTCGTTGTGCAGGCCAAGGCCCTTCCGCGCCAGGTGTTCGCGGATGATCGCCATGCCGAGATTGGTGCCGTTCCGGCCACCGAACTCTTCCGGCAAGGCGTAACGCAGATGACCGGCCTTGTCGGCGCGGCGTTTCGCTTCGCGCAGCAATTCTTCCCATTCCGGGCGCGGCAGGCCGCCATTCTCGAAATCCGTCCGCGCCCATTCGCGGCGGTGGTCGAAAAAGCGGATATTGTCATCCTGCTGTTCAAGCGGGCGGATCTCGTCCTCGATGAACTGGTCGAGCACACCGAGATAATCGGCAATCTCCTGCGGAATGGAAAAGTCCATGGGCGGCGTCCTCCGGAAGCGGGCTGCAATGCGCGCATATCATTGTCTGGGCCAAGCATAGCGCGGCCGGTGCGCGCGGCAATTTGTACCGCCACGGCAAGCAGATTGTCTCAACACTCGGGATAGAAATATTTAATACTGAATGATTGACAAATTATTCATTCGTCATATTCTTTGTTGACGGTCACCCACCGGCCGCAATCAACAAGAAGGTTTCCTCCCATGACTTCTTCCCTGAAACTCATCGCCGCTGCCGTCGTCGCGTCTGCCGGCCTCGTCTTCGCCGCGCCTGCCCTGGCCGAGTCCCCGGCGCAGATCTCGCTGCAAATCCAGTATGATAACAGTGCTCTGGCCTCTTCCCCGGGCGCCCAGACCGTGCTGGAATCGCTGCGGGAACAGGCAAATGACGCCTGCCGCTACGACGCTCCGATCTCCAACGCCCCGCGTGTTGACCGCGACTGTGCCGAAGAGGCCGTGGCCCGCGCCGTGGCCCATATCGACCATCCCCAACTCACCGCCGCCTATCTCGGCACCACCGCTAACGGCACACGCCTGCTGGCGTCCCTCGACTGAGGAAACCAGCAAATATCGAACGCTGAACGATTGACGATTTCATCAGCGATAGGTATTGAGGGGCAAAAGGAAGCGTAGATTTCCGTAACCTCTCACTGTTCCACCTCAGAAAAGGCATCCTCCCATGCTCCGTTCCGCTGTCCTCGGCGCCGCCATGCTGGCCATCGCCACTCCCGCTTTCGCCTCCGGCTTTACCTTCGAAACGGCAAAGCCTGTTGACGAAGACCGCTTTGCCACGCTCGGCACCGTCTGGCTGTGTGAAGACACTGTCTGCAAGGGCGACCTGAAGCGCAAGAAAGTCTCCGTCCGCGACTGCAAGAAGCTCGCAAAGAAAGTCGGCGAAATCGTTTCCTTCAAGAATGGCGACGCCGAGCTGACCGCTGAAGAACTTGAAGAGTGCAAGGCCACGGCACGCAACCGCTAGGCCGGCACTCAGACAACCCGTCCTCTCCTCGGGCCGTTGCGGATCCTCCGCGCGGCCTTTTTTTTGGCCTGCGCGAACAATCGGCCCGCTCATGCATTTCCTATGGGAAGACAAGGAAATGACATGACACATTCACGGCACGATCCGCTCGAAAGCGTAATCGAAACCGCAATCGATGAGTGCAAGGGCGGCGATCTGACCGTGGACGAGATGCTGCGCCTGTTCGGCGACCGCTCCTTCGGTCCGGTCATCACCCTGCTGGGGCTCCTGGTCGTCGTGCCGCCGATTGGCGCGATACCGGGCCTGCCGATCATCGTCGCCATGGTGATCCTGCTGTTCAGTCTCCAGATCGTTTTCGGTGCCGACCATATCTGGCTGCCCGGCTTCATCGCGAAACAGTCCATCTCCTGCGACAAGCTCGAAGAAGCAGAAGACCGGGTGAAGCCCTGGCTGGCGCGGATCGACCGTCTGGTCACCGGACGCCTGAAATGGGCGACGGGAAAGACGGCGACCTATCTGGCCGCCATCGCCGTCTCCCTGCTGGCGCTGATCATGATCCCGCTGGAACTCGTCCCGTTTGCCGTCGCCGCGCCCGGCGTGGCCACGGTCCTGTTCGGTCTCGCCCTCGTTGCCCGTGACGGGGCGCTGATGCTGGCCGCAGGTGCCGTCACGCTGGCCGCCATCGCGCTCGCCTTCTTCATGGTGCCCTGGGGCCAGTTTGCAGGATGGTTCGGCTAGCGGTGCGCCGGTATCATTCGGCCGGATTGGACTCGATGGGCTGCCAAAGTTCCACCTTGCGGCCATCGGGGTCCAAGATCCAGGCGAACTTGCCATAGGATTCCGCCATCGGCTCGCCTTCCAGCTTTTCCCCTGCCGCTTCGATCATTGCGACAATGCCGTCCAGATCGTCGACCATCAAATTCATCATGAAGTCACTGTCCGAGGGTTTGAAATAGTCGCTGTCGCCCTTGAACGGCGCCCAGATCGTGCGCGCGCCCTGTGGGAACATGGCCGCCGCTTCGGCCTGCACGAAGCTTGAGCCGCCATAATCGTCGATACTCATGCCCAGCACCCGGCTGTACCAGTCGCGCGTCACATCCACATCCTTGCAGAGGAAGAAAATCCCTCCCAGTCCGATCACTTTCGCCATGGGCCCGGCCTCCATTGTTGGCAAATCCGCGATGCTGCCGCAGACTGGGCGCATCAGGGGAAGGATAAGCACGAATGACAATTGACGCCAAACGCACACCGGACGCGCGCTTTGAGGGTCTGCCCGGCTGGTCTTACGAACCGCACTATGTCGACGATTTGCCCGGCTATGAGGGCCTGCGCGTGCATTATGTGGACGAAGGCCCGGAACACGCGGTCCGTACCTATCTCTGCCTGCATGGCCAGCCCAGCTGGAGCTATCTGTACCGCAAGATGATCCCGGTTTTCCTGGATTCCGGCGCCCGCGTGATCGCGCCGGACTGGCTGGGCTTCGGCCGCTCCGACAAGCCGGTGGAGGAGGAGGTCTACACCTTCAACTTCCACCGCAACATGATGATCGAGCTGGTGACCCGGCTGGACCTGCAGCAGGTGACGCTGGTCTGCCAGGACTGGGACGGCCTGCTGGGCCTCACCCTCCCGCCGGACATGCCGGAACGGTTCGAGCGG